>LAZR01000627.1_pt1 | contig 25879 bp, 22 predicted proteins | sample 329461 | NCBI WGS metagenome assembly LAZR01 (sample SAMN03002196, study PRJNA259156) | marine sediment metagenome | biome: sea floor; feature: Hydrothermal impacted sediments; material: marine sediment; isolation source: Loki non-amplified sample from Loki's castle hydrothermal vent sediment ...
TCATTGGTGCTAACCCTGCATCACAAGTATACGTAGGAAGTAAGCGTCGCAGCTGTGAAGAAATTGGTTTCAACTCGGAGTCGTTTGATTTACCCGAGAGCACAACACAAGAAACCTTACTTGAGCTGATCGATAAACTGAATAATGACAACACCATTGATGGCATTCTTGTTCAACTGCCATTGCCAGAGCATATTTCAACAGAAGCGGTTATCGAGCGTATTGCGCCAGATAAAGATGTGGATGGCTTTCTTCCCTACAATATCGGCCGCTTAGCACAGCGTAACCCTCAACTTAGACCATGCACACCCAAAGGCATCATCACACTGCTGCAGTCGACTAAAATTGATTTGAAGGGACTTGAGGCCGTTGTGGTTGGTGCCTCTAATATTGTAGGTAGACCAATGGCATTAGAATTGTTGTTGGCAGGTTGCACAACAACAGTATGTCATCGTTATACCAACAATTTGGAATCACAAGTCAGGCGTGCTGATTTACTTGTAGTTGCCGTTGGCAAACCTAATTTCATTCCAGGTGAGTGGATTAAACAAGGTGCTATCGTCATTGATGTGGGTATCAACCGCTTAGATAACGGCAAACTCACCGGTGATGTTGATTTTGATGGCGCTAAGGAAAGAGCCAGTTGGATTACGCCAGTACCTGGCGGTGTTGGCCCGATGACGGTTGCTACATTAATGGAAAACACGTTATTTGCGGCAGAGGCGTTACACCAAGATTAAGATTTGAACGCCAGTCTTCACAGACTGGCGTTTATTTTATGACCTGCGCCAATGTGTTTTTCCAGCCGCATCTTCTAGCACAATACCCATAGAGACTAATTCATCTCTAATTTCATCTGCTCTAGACCAATTTTTACTTGCTCTGGCCTCATCGCGCTCTGCAACCAATACATCGATTCTTTCTGAATCATCATTCGCTGAACTATCGCCAATAAAGAACTGTTCAGGATCCTGCTGAAATAGGCCTAACACATCGCCAAAAGATAGAAGTAACCCAGCTAAATAACTAGATTGTTTCACGTCCTCGGAATCACGTAACTTATTCAAGGCTTGGCGCACATCCGCCACTACAGACAGCGCCAAAGCCGTATTAAAGTCATCATCCATCGCCTGCTTAAATCGCGAGCCAAACGTCTCATCATCTTGCCATCTGACATCTGCTTGCGGCTCAATATTTCGTAGCGTCGTGTAAAACCGAGTCAATGCAGATTGCGCCTGCTCCAACTGATCTTCTGCATAATTGAGTGGACTACGATAATGGCTCATCAATATGAAATAACGTATGGCTTCAGCTGGATATAATGCCAAGACTTCACGGACAGTAAAGAAATTGCCTAATGATTTGGACATTTTCTCATCATCAATTCGTACAAAGCCGTTATGCATCCAGTAATTCACCGACTGGCAATCATGGGCACCTTCTGATTGAGCGACTTCGTTTTCGTGATGTGGAAATTGTAAATCTTGACCCCCACCATGAATATCAAACTGCTGTCCCAAACACTCTGAAGACATAGCTGAACACTCTATATGCCAACCAGGTCGACCATTTCCCCAAGGTGAGTTCCAAGCAGGCTCGCCATCTTTTGCTGCTTTCCAGAGAACAAAATCTAAAGGATCTGTTTTCGCATCATTAACGGCAATGCGTTCGCCCGCTCGGAGCTCATCAATCTGACGACCAGACAATTTGCCATAGCCATCAAACTCACTCACATCGTAGTAAACATCCCCATTCTGAGATGGATAGGCTAACCCTTTGTTTATCAGGGTTTCAATCATACTGATAATAGCTGGCATTGATTCCGTGGCTTTTGGTTCGACATCTGGTGGCAACACACCCAAGGCCTCAGCATCTTTATGCATTTCAGTGATAAAGCGCTCGGTCAATTGTTGGATTGATTCACCATTTTCAGCCGCACGTTTGATGATCTTATCGTCAATATCAGTAATATTCCTGACATAGGTAACATCATAATTCAACGAACGCAGATAACGAGTAACAACATCAAAGACCACCATAACCCGAGCATGACCAACATGACATAGGTCATAGACGGTCATACCACAGACATACATGCTGACCTTGCCTTCTTGTAACGGTTTAAATTCTTCTTTCTGTCGAGATAAAGTGTTATGAATTTTTAGCATATTACTAATTTTTTAACGTTTCTTTTAAACCAATGGTCAGATTAAATACTGGCTTGTTAGCACTGTGGTCGTAACGATCGCTGACAAAATAGCCTTCTCGTTCAAACTGAAATGCCGTTTCTTGTTCACAATTAACGATAGCGGGTTCAGCAATGGCTTTAATAATGGTTAATGAATCAGGATTAACATCATCAAGATAGTTACCTGTTTCTTTTCCTGGCGCCTCCGCTTGAAACAATCTGTCATATAACCGCAACTCAACTTCCTTACCTTCTGACGCTGACACCCAGTGAATTACACCACGTGGCTTCATTTCTGGTGGTGGATTCTGACCGACAGTATCTGGGACCAGAGAAGCAATCACTTCGATGACATCACCTTTATCGTTTTTAATCACATCATCAGCCTTGATGACATAAGCGCCGCGTAAACGAACATAATCACCAATCACCAGACGCTTAAATTTTTTCCTACTTAAACTGGTATCTTCAGTAAAGTCAGACGCATCAATATAGATAGACTGAGTGAAAGGAATTGAACGATTACCCATGTGTTCCTGTTGTGGATGGTTAGCTACATCCAACCATTCTGTGCTCTCAGCAGCATTGGTGATGCTTACTTTTAACGGATTCAACACGCACATCGCACGCGCCGCGTTATCATTCAGATCTTTACGAATCTCAAATTCCAGCTGAGCAATGTCAACAATACCATCAGTTTTTGCTACAGCCAGACCATCACAAAAGGCGCGAAGCGCAGCTGCAGAATATCCACGTCGTCTCATACCTGAAATAGTAGGCATTCTCGGATCGTTCCATCCTGAAACAATATGTTCATCAACCAGTTGCTTTAAGTTACGTTTACTGGTGACCGTGTAATTGATATTGAGGCGTCCAAACTCATATTGTTTAGGCTTTGTTGGTACAGGCAGGTTTTCAATGAACCATTCATATAGAGGACGGTGATCCTGAAATTCCAGTGTACAAATACTATGGGTTACCCCTTCAATAGCATCACCCTGACCATGAGCAAAATCATAGCTTGGGTAAATACACCACTTGTCGCCTGTTTGGTGATGTGACTTTTTACGAATACGATATAAAATCGGATCGCGCATGTTCATATTAGGCGAGGCCATATCTATTTTTGCACGCAGAACACAGAACCCTTCATCAAAATCGCCTTGTTTCATTTTTTCAAATAAGGCCAGATTTTCTTCTATGCTACGGTCTCGAAAAGGGGATTCTTTGCCTGGCTTGGTTGCCCAGCCTCTGTATTCACTTGCTTGCTCGGCGGTCAGATCACACACATAGGCTTTGCCCTGCTTGATTAGAGCAATAGCCCAAACATAAAACTGCTCAAAATAGTTGGATGCATAACGCTCATCACCAGCCCACTGAAAACCTAGCCACTGAACATCTTCCTTTATCGCTTCAATGAACTCCTGCTCTTCTTTTGCCGGATTGGTATCATCAAAACGTAAATGACAATCACCACCGAACTCATTTGCTAAACCAAAATTCAGGCAAATAGACTTGGCATGTCCAATGTGCAAATAGCCATTGGGCTCAGGAGGAAAGCGGGTAACAATTTTTCCAGTCACCCGGCCAGCGTCAATATCTTCCTGAATGATAGGGCGTATAAAATTATGATTTACAGCAGATTCTGACATAGCGAACGATACAAGTTATATGAAACCGCGCATTATACGCGTCAGTCGTCCTCCGTAGTAGCGTTGATTTCATGAGAAGGCAGCAATCCCATACAACGGCTACATGTTTCCTTCAAACAGCTAAATCTGGTTGGGCTGCATGCTAGTGGAGTTTTCGCGTTTATGGCGGACTATTTAAGTTAGATAGAACAGCAAAAGTAACAGCGTAATTTCCCATTACTCAGGCGTATGCTCTATCATTATGTATTTTTAAATATTTGAGTAGATATTCTGATGAAAAACTTGATTCGCCAATTACCATTACTGTTTTCGTTCACACTTCCTTTTGCCGCTCAAGCAGAATCAGGGCAACAACCACAAGTCAAATTAGAAACAAATTATGGCGATATCATCATTCAGCTTGATCAAGATAAAGCCCCCATTAGTGTAAATAACTTCTTGAGTTATGTTGAGGAAGGTTTTTACAACGGCACTATTTTCCACCGTGTCATCAAAAACTTCATGGTTCAAGGTGGCGGATTTACTCAAGATTTTGATCAAAAAGGTACACACAAACCGATCGAAAATGAAGCTGACAATGGTCTTAGCAACAAACGTGGCACCGTTGCCATGGCAAGAACCAATGACCCTCACTCAGCTACATCACAGTTCTTTATCAATACTGTTGATAACGATTTCTTAGATTTTCGTGGAAAAGCACCAAGCGGATGGGGTTATGCCGTATTCGGTGAAGTAGTTGAAGGTATGGATGTAGTTGACGCTATTCGTGAAGTAGATACGACCATGCGTGGTCCGCATCAAGATGTCCCAGCTGAAGACGTCATCATCATCAACGCTACTGTCATCAAGTAAGAGCTAGCCTGTCTGTGCAAACAGACAGGCATTTCTATGTCCTCATTATTTATTTCTGATCTTCACCTCAGTCCGGAAAATACTCAACTCACAGCACTTGCGTGTCATTTCTTACGTCAGCATGTCGATGCTGTGAGTGATATTTATATTCTGGGTGACATATTCAATACCTGGCTCGGCGATGATATTGTGCCAAAAGAATTTAGCGAATTTATTGCTATTTTGTCGTCATATACGGCTAATGGAGGCAATCTCTATTTAATGGTAGGCAATAGAGATTTCATGTTGGGTAACGCATTTGCGAAATCAGTTGGTGCCAGCCTAATTAAAGATGGTTATAAATTAACATTAGCTGGGCAACCAGCATTACTCATGCATGGTGATAGTTTGTGTGTGGATGATGTTAGTTATCAACGCTATAGAAAAGTAGTTAATCAACGCTGGCTTCAGTGGTGTTTTTTAAAGCTGCCGGTTTCTTATCGCCAAAAAATTTCTGACCAGATAAAACAGAAAAGTCGCGAAAAAAAACAATATAAGACCAGCCAGATAATGGATGTGAATGATGTTGAAGTGGACAACGTATTTCAGCAAGAACAAATTCGATTGCTGATTCATGGCCATACTCATCGTCCCGCTGTTCATCAGCTAGCAGAAGACCACTATCGTATTGTATTGGGTGATTGGCGTGATGCCCCAAGCTATCTATTAGTAGACGATGGCCATATGCATTTACAAGACCCTCGCCTACCAGATAGTAAAAAGTCTTTACGATTTTCCTGACGCTTGCTCTAACACTTTCTTTAATTTTTCTGCTGGTAGATATCCTGGCAACATTTGTCCAGATTCTAAGAAAATAGAGGGAGTCCCTTGAACACCTATTTTTTGACCTAATTCAAACTCTTGTTTGACTGGGTTCTGACATGTCAGTTTGGCAATCTCTTTACCTTGTTTTGCATCAGTCATCGCTTGTTGACGATCCTTAGCACACCAAACACTCACGGCATCGTCATATGACTTAGATTGCAGACCACCTCGAGGGTATGCCAAGTAACGTATTCTTATTCCTTCTGCTAAATAATCTTCCATTTCAGAATGCATTTTCCGACAATAACCACAATCAATATCGGTAAACACTGTAACGGTATACGCGGTGTTCTTAGGAGAGAAGATGACCATATCTTTCTCATCTAATTTAGCCAGAGCCGTTTTCCTCAGGTCAACACGGCGTTGTTCAGTTAAATTTGTTCTCGATTCAAGTGAGACCAAATCACCTTGAAGCACATATCGACCATCAGCAGTGAAATAAATAATTTGCCCATTTACGATGCCCTCATACAGTCCTGTATTGCTTATAGATGTAAGGCTATCTAGCTTCATATCTGGTAACGTTTTTGCGAGTGTCTTACGCAATTGCTGCTCGTCAGCATGAGCAGGTTGAAATGCTAACAAAGCCAATAGCACGGCTGCATATCTGAACATGTTATTTCCTAATCTCTAAAATTATTAAATTGCAGTGGCATATCAACCTTCTCATGGCCTTTTAGCAGAGCCATGACTGATTGCAGATCATCACGCTTTTTACCGGTCACACGAACACTGTCACCTTGAATGGCAGACTGTACTTTTATCGTTTTTTCTTTCATAAGCTTTACTAGCGTCCTCGCTAAGTCGCTTTCTATCCCTTCTCTCACATTTACTTGCTGCTTGCGCATTTTCCCATTGCCCACAGAATCTTTTACTTCGAGACAGCTAATATCAATCCCACGCTTGACGATCTTTAAGCGCAAAATGTCGAGTAGTTGATCCAACTGAAAATCACTATCGGCATGTAGTGTTAAGACTTTGTCTGACTGCTCCACTTTGGCATCAGTTCCACGGAAGTCGAAGCGATTCGCTAACTCGCGATTGGCTTGGTCAACAGCATTGGTTAATTCGTGTTTATCAACCTCAGAGACAATATCGAATGAAGGCATAAGTCCTATCTCAAAATTAAAATAACGGTAAAGTCTAGCACCTGAGAACTTTCAAGTCAGTTAGCTTAACCCCGAGGATGGTGCTCCCCATGAAGTTGTTTTAATCGTTCACGAGCAATATGAGTATATATCTGAGTGGTAGATAGATCCGTGTGGCCCAGCAAAAGTTGAACAACCCTCAAATCAGCGCCATGGTTCAGTAGGTGAGTGGCAAACGCATGCCTTAAGGTATGAGGTGATAGAGCTTTTGTGATATTCGCTTGTTTGGCATAGCGCTTGATGATGTACCAGAAAGCTTGCCTTGTCATGGCAGCACCGCGCCGTGTAGGAAACAAGTCATCAGATACCTGACCCTGTAATAAATCAGGACGACTTTCGTACAAATACTTTTGCAACCAATCTAAGGCTATTTCACCTATTGGTACTAAACGCTCTTTGTTCCCCTTACCAACACAACGCACCAGTCCTTGTCGCATATTCAACTGTTCAAATGTCAGTGACACTAATTCTGTTACGCGTAACCCCGTGGCATAGAGTAACTCCAGCATAGCGCGGTCACGCATCCCTAGACAGGTATTGATATTCGGTTGTGCCAAGAGTGCTTCAACATCATCCTCAGTAAGACTAGCCGGTAAGCTGCGGCCAAGCCGAGGTGAATCCAGCTGTGCAGTTGGATCTGAATCACGTATTTCTTCTCTTAACAAATATCGATAGAAACGACGAAGCGAGGATAAAAGGCGAGCATCACTTCTTACTTTTCGCCCTTCTCGCATTCGATGGCTTTGATATCGTTGAATCTCTGATTGCGTCGCTGAAACTAGATCAATATCAACATCTGCTAGCCATGCAGAAAAAGCCACTAAATCTCTTCGGTATGCATCAACGGTATTTTGGCTGAGGCCTGACTCTAACCACAGACTATCTAAAAAGTTCTGCAAATGCAGATTAAGGTCTGTCTGTGAACTTTGCTTACGCATCGCTTGTGCTCGTGATGAAAGAGACTTAGTGTAACAAGCAGCCAATAAAAAAGGGCGGTGTGAACACCGCCCTTTTCAGATTCATTTTCTGCAATAAAGCAGTAATGAATAGATTATAGCTTTTCTTTAATACGTGCTGCTTTACCAGTCAGGTCACGTAGGTAGTAAAGTTTAGAACGACGTACATCACCACGACGTTTCACTTCAACACTACCAATTGATGGGCTGTGAGTTTGGAATACACGCTCTACACCAACACCATTTGAAATTTTACGAACAGTGAATGCTGAGTGCAAACCACGGTTACGTTTAGCGATAACAACGCCTTCAAACGCCTGTTCACGTTCACGATCGCCTTCTTTGATTTTTACTTTAACAACAACAGTATCACCTGCTGAAAAATCAGGAATATCTTGTCTTACTTGTTCAGCGTTAAGCTGCTCGATAATGTTACTCATTGTTCAAACTCCCAACTAATCTTGCCTGCTCTCGGCAATAAACTCTCTTAATAGCGCAGTCTGCTCATCAGTCAACGTATGTTTTTCCAATAAGTCAGGTCGTCGCAACCATGTTCGTCCCAAGGACTGTTTCAGACGCCATTTACGAATTGCTTCATGGTCGCCCCCCAGCAATACCTCGGGTACTGACTGGTCAAATAAACTTTCTGGTCGTGTGTAATGCGGATGATCTAATAAACCTTCTATAAATGAGTCCTGCTGAGCAGACAACTCATCACCAAGTACACCAGGTAGTAATCTCGCCATACCATCAATCATGACCATGGCTGCTAATTCACCACCACTAAGGACATAGTCACCAATCGACCATTCCTCATCAATCTCTTGCTCTATTAATCGCTCGTCGATACCTTCATAACGACCTGCAAGCAATATCATTTTGTTTCTTTTTATCAGTGCTGACAGAGCATGTTGATTCAACGTTTTACCCTGTGGGGATAAATAAATGACCTTTGTATCTGCACCCAACTGCTGTTTAGCGGCTGAAATAGCATCTTTCAAAGGTGTCACTTTCATCACCATGCCAGGCCCACCACCATATGGCCTGTCATCAACTGTCTTATGTCTATCAAGAGCAAAATCACGTGGATTCCAATAATCCACTTTCAATCGGCCTTGCTTAACAGCTCGTCCTGTCACACCAAACTGGGTGACGGCATCAAACATTTGCGGAAATAACGAAATAACGCCTAGCTGCATTAATTCCTTTCCGTTAATAATCTGTGCTCCAGTCGACAATGATCGTCGATTTATCAAGGTCCACTTGCTTAACAATTTCATCCATTACAAATGGAATCAATATCTCAGCTTGTTTACTCTTTTTAACTACCAAGACATCATTTGCACCGGTTTCCATCAGGTGGTCCACAACACCAATAACTTCGTCACTGATATTCAGAACTGTTAACCCTTCAAGATCATTCCAGTAAAACTCATCTTCTTCGACTGGTTCTAGCTGCGATTTTTTAATCGCAAGTTCAGCCCCTATAAGCGCTTGAACTTGATCACGGTCTGTCACATTATCGATGCCCATAACGACACCTTTGCCTTGCGTGCGACCACCTGTGACCTTAACTTCAATCCACTCTCCACGTCTCGACATATACAAAGGAGAGTATTGCAATATATTTGCTCTTGGTTCAGTGAATGAATAAATCTTCACCCAACCTTTTACACCAAAGGCTGCGGATATTTTCCCAACCGAGATAAACTCATCTGCCGTTGTCATACCCTAATTAACCTTTTTGCTTGGCTTTATGCTGCTTTTTGTGCTTCTTCGATCAATTTAGCTACGCGTTCTGATGTCTGCGCACCTTGATTGATCCAATGTGCTACACGGTCTAAGTCAACACGAAGTTTTTCTTCTTGACCACGAGCAATCGGGTTGAAGAAACCAACGCGTTCGATATAACGACCATCACGTTTGCTGCGTGAATCTGTTACGACGATACCGTAAAATGGGCGCTTTTTAGCACCGCTGCGTGTCAATCTAATTGTTACCATAATTTAGCCCGTTGAAAACTGGATCGGAAAACCGTCGTATTCTACGCAAGATCCATTCAATTGAAAAGACCTTTCGACACTTATTAAAAAGGCATGCCACCGCCCATAGGAAATTTACCGCCTAATCCACGCATTAATTTAGCCATACCGCCTTTAGAACCCATCTTTTTCATCATTTTTTGCATTTGGCTAAATTGTTTTAGCAAGCGATTCACATCCTGAATTTGAGTACCGCTACCTGCTGCTATACGTTTTTTTCGCGAGCCCTTTATCAATTCCGGCTTACGACGTTCTTTTATCGTCATTGAACTAATGATGGCTTCTAGCTTACCTAACTCTTTATCGTTAACTTGTTGTTTCGCCGCAGCAGGAATATTGCCCATACCAGGCATTTTTTCCATCATGGCACCGATGCCACCCATTTTGCCCATTTGTTGCAATTGCTCTTGGAAATCTTCTAAATCAAAGCCTTTACCTTTTTTTAGTTTCTTGGCAAGTTTTTCAGCGGAACCGATGTCCATTTTACGCTGAGCATCTTCCACTAGCGATAACACATCGCCCATACCTAGTATTCGGGAAACCACACGATCAGGATGGAAAACCTCTAATGCCGCTGTTTTTTCACCAACGCCCATAAACTTGATGGGTTTACCTGTTATATGCCTAATAGAGAGAGCTGCACCACCTCGCGCATCACCATCCGTTTTCGTTAAGATGACACCCGTCAGTGGTAGCGCTTCATTGAAAGCTTTAGCCGTATTAGCGGCATCTTGGCCAGTCATGCTATCGACTGTAAATAGCGTTTCAATTGGGTTTATGGCCGCATGGATCTCCTTAATCTCAGTCATCATATCTTCATCAATATGAAGACGACCTGCAGTATCAATGATAACGACGTCGACATAGTCACGGCGAGCTTGTTCGATCGCATTCTTTGCGATATCAACGGGGTTTTGTGTGGGCAAACTTGGGAAAAACTTTGCGTCGACTTCTTTTGCTAGCGTTTCTAATTGGTCAATAGCGGCAGGTCGATAGACGTCAGTACTGGCCACCATGACTGATTTCCGTTCTCCCTCTTTTAACCAGCGTGCTAGTTTCGCGACACTCGTTGTTTTACCAGCACCCTGCAAACCTGCCATTAAGATAACTGCTGGCGGTTGCATATTAAGGTTCAATGCTGATGAGCCTTCGCCCATAACCGCGACTAGTTCATCATTTACGATTTTTACGAGTGCTTGACCAGGCGTTAAGCTGCGCAGGACATCTTGCCCCATTGCGCGCTCTTTGACACTATCAATAAATGCTTTAACTACAGGCAAAGCAACGTCAGCTTCTAGCAGAGCCATTCTGACTTCACGAAGCGTTTCTTTGACGTTATCTTCTGTTATGCGCCCTTGGCCACGTATTTTCTTGAGTGTACTACCGAGTCTATCGCTTAAGCTGTCAAACATAAATCACCTTATTTGCTGACAATTTCCTATCTATATGTAGGAATGTTAATTCAATCCATTATTATAACTGATATATTAAGTAGGTCATGAACACATCACTAATTCGTTCACAGATCAAGCTAAGACAGATTTAAGGATTACAACTCATTATGGCTATCGCAAATGCTCTAGCATTTCTGCTTTATTTATCTAGCAGCGTCATACTCATCAGACGTTTTGTCCAAAAGGATTCAAACGCGGTCAATGCGAGCATTCCAATTGGCATCATGATCATCATGGCTCTTTTGTTTCATGCTACAGATATATTTTTCACGATGAGACTGGCCGGCGGCTGGAATCTTGGGTTATTCACCACATTATCTTTATCAACATGGCTGATGGGTTTTATCGCTTTAATTGTGGGCGCTCGCACACCAAATGCACATCCGGGAATAGTGATATACCCAATCGTCGCATTGAGTTTAATCCTAAAAGTTGAACTCCCCTCTCCAGAACCACCCACGCTGTCTAACCCAGCACTAGAATGGCATGTTCTACTTTCCCTCTCAGCATACAGTTTCTTTATGCTATCAGCGGTGCAGGCCATCATTCTTGCTTTGCAAGAAAAACAATTACGCCAACGCCATGCATCGGGCATTATGCGAAAACTACCTCCGTTACAAACAATGGAAAGAGCTCTATTTCAACTAATCACGACGGGATTTGTTCTGCTTACCATGGGACTCATTACCGGGTTTATGTTTGTAGACAATTTATTTGCCCAGCATCTAGTTCACAAAACCGTATTATCAGTAGTGTCTTGGTGCGTCTTCGGCGCATTACTCTGGGGACGTGTGCGCTATGGATGGCGTGGTCAAACGGCCGTAAAATGGACTTTATCCGGTGTTCTTTTTTTACTACTTGCCTTTATGGGCAGTGAATTTGTACTTCAATACTTAGTGAGTCAATAATATCAATGTTGGAAGAAACGTCTCTTTTAGTTTTATTTCTGATTTTATTTGGTCTTCTGCTGTTATCGGCATTTTTTTCAAGTTCAGAGACTGCATTGATGTCTCTGAATCGCTATCGCTTGAGACATCTAGAACAAGAAGGTCACCGCAGCGCCATCATTGCGTCGCAACTTCTAAATAGGCCCGATCGTCTGATCGGACTGATTCTTTTAGGTAATAACTTTGTCAATATTTTAGCGTCTGCTATAGCAACCGTTATCGGTATAAAGATGTTTGGTGAAAACGGCATTGTCATTGCGACTTTTGCACTGACATTAATCGTTCTGCTATTCGCTGAAGTCACCCCTAAAACTCTGGCCGCATTACATCCTGAGAAGGTAGCATTTCCTGCCAGTTATGTTCTCAAACCCCTGCTGTTCATACTCTATCCGCTGGTTTGGTTTACCAATGTCATCACCAATAATATGGTGAGATTATTCGGTGTCTCACCCGAACAAGCAACGACAACAGCAATCAACACTGAAGAATTGAAAGTGGCTCTGATGGAAGCAGGGAGCATGATACCTTCCAGTCACAAAGATATGCTGATGAGTATCTTGGATTTAGAGCAAGTAACTGTTAATGACGTGATGGTGCCGAGAAATGATATAGAAGGCTTGGATATCAATGCCCCCTTTCCTGAAATCGTAAAACAGCTGTCTCATTGTGGCCATACTCGATTACCAGTGTATGAAGACAGCATGGATAATATCGTCGGGATTTTGCATCTGAGGAAAGCACTACATTTAATATCACAGGATAACTTTAATTCTGACACCCTAAATAGCATTATCAAAGCGGCCTACTTCGTTCCAGAAGACACGCCTTTAAATACGCAATTAATTAACTTCCAACGCAATCGCCGCCGCACAGGGTTGGTTGTAGACGAATATGGCGACCTGCTAGGCCTTATTACGCTTGAAGACATTTTTAGGGAAATCGTCGGCGAGTTTACTGCTGATTCCATCGATGAAGATAAAGAAATTCATCCTCAAACCGATGGAAGCTACTTGATTAATGGCTCAGCGAACATCCGTGAAATAAATCGAAGTAATCATTGGCAACTCCCTACCGATGGGCCCAAAACTATCAATGGGCTTGTATTAGAATATCTAGAAAGTATTCCAGATCCTGGTGTAAGTATTAGAATGGATAACTACATCATCGAAGTTATACAGACAGCTGACAATGCAATTAAAACTGTCCGAATACGCTCCATAACTGATGAGCCAGAGGAAAGTTAAATCATGGCCAAACGCACGCTGACACTCATAGGAATGTCTGATAGTGATACCAAATCACTACTCTCAATTCTTCGATTGTCCTCAGCGTTGTTAACAAATGAATGGCAAATCAGTAAGAAGAAAAATGCCGACTTAATCCTTTATAACTTGGATTCAAGTACAGGGCGGAAAGCTTGGCAAATAGGCACACAAAGCATGGTGGGACTTTTAAACCCATCAGCACAAGATGCCGAGTCGGCTGATGTAGTCATCAAAAAACCGCTACATAAAAAACACCTTGCCGATGCTTTAAATTTAATCGACAGCAAATTAGAAGAAAAAAAACAGTCACCCATTACACATAAGCAGACACCACAAAATAGCGCTAAGCCAAGGGTAAATTGGCTTAAAAAGCTGTTCTCACATGCTAATCCAAACTCAGCACTGCCCAAACTATTTTTTTCTGACACAAGCTATCCGAGCTCAGCCTCAGAAACAATTAAAGAGCCAACATTGCTGCAATCATGGCTAGGCCAATTACCCACTGACTCTCAACAACGAGTTACGCCTCTTCTAAAAAATTGTCAGGCGCTTCTTCAGCATAGAATGAAACCACAACAAATGCTGGTTTTGTTAGAAATATACCGTACGGACATCAATGCGATTATTTTCAATAGGGATATCGCTGCAGTTAAACGTGATCTCTATATGAATACGGAAAGCCTTCGCAGCATCGATAAATTGAATGCGTTGATCGGATGCTTAGCTAAAGGGTATGAACAAATAATTCAGACTCAGTATTTACAGGCTAAGACAACCGCTAATAGTGAAATGATGTTGCTATGCATGAATAGAATGGCTGAACTGTTAGGTTTACAACTTTTACACTGTTATCAGTATTATCGAACAGCTCATACGGGATTGTGGTTCACATTACATCGCTTTTATCTTTACCAAGAACACGCTGATACACTTAACTCTGCGCCATTAGTAAAGCCTTTTCATACTAGCCAACCTTATTTACACATTTATTCTCAAATAATTTTAACTGCCCTCACCGACCCCTACAGTCAACCAAGATATGATGTCATTAGACTGTATAAACTCATGGCGCAATTTACCGATAAAATAACCATTAGCCCGGTTGGTGATCGACAAATTCATACTAACAGTAGCTTTTTATTACTGGGTAATTTCTGCATTGATGCAGAGAGTGATAGCAGCCCAAAAATGACGGCTAAGACATCATTACTTACACGCTCATTACCAACAACTCGATTAGTTAATGTTCAAGCCGCACTAAAAGCGATTAAAGATTTATTTGATGATCGTAGACATATTCATCAAACGCCCTTCATGTCGGAATTGAATCTATTGAAGCGAATCATTCCCCAACTTGATACCACGCATGAGCGACTCTTCCATCGAATTACCAGTAATGAACATCGGAACGCCTCTATCAGCCTAGGACTAGCCGCAATTCATGCTCATATGGAACACACTGATTCAGTATCACTATCTTGGCAGCTGGCTAATCAGAGCACGGGTGGGCTCATGGCGAAACGGCCTTCGCAGTCATGCTATAACCTTAACATTGATGACTTAGTGGGTATATTTGAACAAGATTTTGCCGTGAAACTTGCTGTAGTTAAGTGGTTACATATCGATGTAAATGCTGATATTGAAATTGGTTTAGAGCTCATTCAAGGTCAAGCAAAAGCTATTACATGCATTCCCGAAGATGAGGGTGAACCCTATCAAGCACTTCATCTTACGATTGATTCACCAAATGCATCACCGCTTATTATTACTGAAAGAGGTGTATTTTCACCCGGTCGAATTCTCACTATACAGGGTTTAGAAAAGCCCCTAAAAGTAGTATCTAATGGCTTGGTGAAAAATAGTTTTAATCATGAAATTTTTAATTACACTCGTAAACTCGTTTCATAAATTGTGTGTGATCGCATATCATGACCACACAGTTATTAGATATTCATCTTAAACACGGATTCCTACATGCGTACTTTTATCAAAATCGCCGTCATTATTATCGTTCTTATCGTCGTTGGTTTAATTTCATTACCCTTTTTCATTGACCCAAATGACTACAAAGATGAGATATCGACACAAGTTGAAAAAGCAACTGGCCGTAACCTCACATTACAGGGGGATATCAAACTCTCTGTTTTCCCATGGATAGCCTTAGAATTGGGGCCGCTATCACTCAGTAACGCCGAAGGCTTTAAAGCGGATAGTTTTGCGAAGGTAAAAGCCGCCGAGATCCGTATCAAACTGATTCCATTACTGAAAAAACAAATCGAAATGGATACTGTCGTTTTAGATGGCCTCGTACTTAATCTAGAAACAGATAAAAAGGGTAAAACAAACTGGGATGATTTAACTCAATCTGACGCTGTGGCGGGAACGACTGAAGAAGTGAATGCCTCAGAGCCTGAAGACAGTACGTCTTCTAAGTCCGGAATCCAAGCCATCACCATTGCTGGCGTTAAGCTGACTGACGCTAATATTTTGTGGTCAGATCTTTCTAAAGGTGAAAACTTTCAACTGCGCAACCTCAATCTGAATACAGACCCACTTGAGCCTGGTGAGCCGACCGCAGTAGATATGGCATTCAACCTTATCAGCACAAAACCTGAAGCTAAAGCGCATGTCACCCTAAGCTCGAATATCACCGTTGATATGGAAAATAAACGCTATGCCATTCAAGGACTGAACTTTAGTGCGATAGCAGAAGGTCGTGAACTCCCCTTCGATGAAGCGGATATCTCATTAACGGGTGATATTAATGCCGATATGGTTAAACAATGGGTTGAAATAAACGACATGGTATTTTCAGCCAAAGCAAATAACGATCAACAAACCATTGATGCAAAGCTAACGGGCAAATTAACGTCAAACTTGGCAACGCAATTAACCAATATTGACAACCTAAAACTGGTTGCAAATCTCAAGGATCCAAATCTCCCAAACTCAGAAGCTGAAATAGATATGAGTGCAGGAATAAAAGCGGATATGAGTAAGCAAACTGTCACCATTTCTGCTCTTGTTCTTAAGCTACAAGATCTTTTATTAGAGGGTGACTTTAAAGCTAACGATATTCTCAAAGACAAGCTCAGTTTTAACGGCAGTGTACATGTGCAGCCATTCAGCCTGAGAAAGCTAGCAACAGATATGAATATCGAGCTACCAGAAATGAGCGATGCTGACACACTGAAACAAGTGGAACTTAAGTCGGAAATTTCAGGTTCAACAACAAACGTTAATTTGACTAATTTGGCAGTGACACTAGATGACAGTAATTTAACAGGTCAATTTGCTGTCAATAATTTCAGCAAACCGGCATTAAATTTCAAACTGAAGCTAGATCAAATTGACGTCGATCGTTATTTACCTCCGGTTAAGGAAAAATCTCAGGATAAGGTATCTGAAGAAAAAGCCAACAACTCTGCTGAGCCGGTTAAAGAAGAAAAATTGCCTCTTGAGCCACTTCGCCAAATTAATGCCAAAGGTACGATTGACATTGGCAAAATGAAAGCCACTGATATAACAAGCGAAAATATTCACATTACGATTGATGCATCAAACGGACTGGTTAAACTTACACCAATGAGTGCAAATCTCTATCAAGGCCAGTACAAAGGTAATGTCATTCTAGATGCTAGAACTGATTCATTAAAGCTATCTTTGAATGAGAAAATTAGTAATATCCGAGTTGAAAAGTTACTAGAAGACATGTCGGGTGAAGCAAAAATCAGTGGCACAGCGAGTGCAAATGCCAAACTCACAGGTGAGGGTGCTACCGTTAGCCAAATAAAACAAACCCTCAATGGCGATGGTGGTTTTTCATTTACCGATGGTGCTCTGAAAGGGATCAACATCGCGGAGATTATTCGTAAAGCTAAAGCGGCATTAAAGGGTGAAAAGCTAGCCTCCACCGATACACCAGTGCAGACTGACTTTTCTAGTCTAACAGGCACATTCACGGCCAAAAATGGTGTCATCAATAATCAAGATTTAGCGATGAAATCGCCTCTGTTACGATTAGATGGAGCTGGAACAGCAAACCTAAGTAACGAAAACATTGACTACAATTTAAAAGTGGCCATTGTTGGCACGTCAAAAGGCCAAGGGGGCAAAGAATTAGAGGAACTCAAAGGTCTAACTATACCAGTGAAAATTGCTGGTACCTTTAGTAACCCTAAACCTACAGTTGATTTAGAGAATCTAATAAAAGACAAAGCAAAACAAGAAATCAAATCAAAAGCTGAAGAAAAACTCAAAGAAAAGCTTGGCGATGATCTCGGAGGACTTCTTGGAGGTGCTTTAGGTGGCTCATCTAAATCTACTGATGGCAATGCCTCATCAGAATCAAGCACTGAAGATGCACCAACAGAAGACAAAAACGTTGAGGATGCATTAAAAGATAAATTGAAAAAACTATTTTAATTCCTAAACCAACAGCCGAAGAGCTCATGTCATAAGGCATGAGCTTTTTTATATGACAACATCATTCAATTTTTCATCAGCACTGCTTGCTTGGTATGACATTCATGGCCGAAAAAACCTGCCATGGCAACAGCAACCGACGCCCTATCATGTCTGGCTATCAGAAATCATGTTACAGCAGACACAAGTCAGTACAGTCATCAGCTATTACCTACGATTTATTGAAACCTTTCCCAATTTAGAGGCGCTCGCTGCAGCCAAGCAAGATGATGTATTAGCACTGTGGTCTGGTTTAGGTTATTACGCCAGAGCTAGAAATTTGCATAAAGCTGCACAGATTGTTTGTAGCGACTTCGCTGGAAAATTTCCTCAAACACTAGAGGAATTAGTCGCACTTCCTGGGATAGGCCGTTCAACAGCAGGGGCAATTTTAACGCTGGGGTATCATCAACAATTCGCTATTTTAGATGGAAATGTTAAACGCGTGCTCACTCGCTTTTACGCCATTGACGGTTGGCCAGGTAATAAAAAAGTAGAAGACACATTGTGGACTTTAGCGGAAGCATTACTTCCCAAAAAACGCATAGCTAACTACATTCAAGCACAAATGGATTTAGGCGCCACCTTGTGCACTCGAACTAAACCCATGTGCAATGACTGTCCGCTTGTTTCAGACTGTATAGCTTATCAACGCAATGATGTACTCAGTTATCCTACCAAAAAACCTAAAAAAGCAATTCCCACAAAACAGACTAACTGGCTGGTCTGTCAAAGTGATTCAGGGGAAATACTATTAGAACAACGACCATCATCAGGTATTTGGGGAGGCTTATGGAGCTTTCCTGAGAACACTGAGACTGCTTCGGTAGCCGAATATTGTCAGCAATACTATGGACTTTCAGCAAAAAATATCGAAAGCTATCCAGTCATTCAACACGTATTTAGCCACTATAAACTGACGATAACACCATTAGTTATAGCGACACAGCAGCAAGCCGTTGCCAACACAGATCAGGGCAAGTGGTATAAAATAAACGACGCTTTGCAACTGGGGCTTCCAGCACCAGTTCGCTCATTTTTACTCACACTTCAATAGAGGCAACTATGGCACGCACAGTACATTGCGTAAAACTGAATAAAGAAGCAGATGGACTCGACTTTCCACCTTATCCAGGTGAAATGGGCAAACAACTATACGAATCCATTTCAAAAGAAGCCTGGCAGATGTGGCTAAGTCAACAAACCATGTTGATTAATGAATACAGGTTATCTCTTGCTGATCCTAAATCTCAGGCTTTTCTAAGGACTGAAATGGAGAAGTTTTTCTTCGGTGACGGTTCAGAGCCGCCAGCTGAGTTTGTTCCAAAATAACGTTTTTAGTACTTCATTTCTGAGTGGTAAAACACCTGCACTTTAGTTTACGGGGCAAATCAGATATGCACATCCATGCTAAGAACTGGATACAAATCCATTCAATGTAGCCGAGGCAAAAGCGGGTAATTAATTTGCCGGCTTTGCACTTTTAGAAAAGGAAACTATACCGATACCTTTTCACATAAAATGCATGCTCAGCCGGCGATAATCTAGACAAGATATCGGGTAACAATAGGATTTTTAGATGACAAGAAAAGCCATATTTTTCGTCAGCATTTTGCTACTTGCTATGAATACAAACACAGCTCACGCAGATTGGGGCAGTGTGCTCGATAAGCTCAAAGAAGATGGTAAAACACTATTAGATAAGTCATCTACATCTTCAACAGCCAATGAAGAACTCAACATTGATACCATTACTTCTGGCCTTAAAGAAGCACTTATTGTCGGTAGTAAAAAGGCCATCGCTGAGGTCAGTAAATCTGGTGGATATCTGGACAACGCTAAGATCAGAATACCGCTACCTCCTCAGGTAGAAAAAGCGGGCAGCCTAATGCGTCAGTTTGGCATGAGTAGTCTGGCAGATAACTTTGAAACCAGCATGAATAGAGCCGCTGAAAAAGCAGCGCCGCAAGCTGCCGACATCCTCATTGAAGCCATCAAAAATATGTCTATCAGTGATGCCAGAGATATTCTAAAAGGCTCTGACGATGCCGCAACTAAGTACTTCCAGCAACATACCAGTGATAAGCTTCGTTCTTTATTCAAACCTACCATTGATGAGACCTTAGACGAAGTTGGCTCAACGCGTTACTACAACGAACTCTCTGACAAAGTGTCAGACATCCCTGTTGTGGGCCAAAATTTGAATGTGAATTTACCTGATTATGTTACCGAACAAGCACTTAATGGTTTATTCACTATGCTGGCCAGCGAAGAGAAAAAAATACGTGAAAATCCTGCATCAAGAACAACCGAACTTTTAAAGAGTGTTTTCAGTAATCAATAACAAGCGAATAACTACTAATGACAGATGGAATGTAATACCATACTTCTGGCATAGAAGATAAAGGGAAAAACTCATGGCTTCACCTCATAACTTAAACCTCGCCAGTCAAGGTACATCACTCAAAGCCCTATTCAGTGGTTACCTGATGGTGGTTGCTGTTGGCTATCTTATGGCACTTGTTCAAATTCAAATGACCCATGGTCTCGCCGATGGTAAATTAGGCTTATCAGTTGATGACATTGTCTACAGCTACTACGGCAACAGAAACAATTCACTTCTTGAAAATAAACTGCATGGTTCGATGAAGCCAATGGCGAGTGACGAAGATCGCGCTGCTATCATTACATGGATTCATCAAGGCGCTACAGAGGAATCGTTTGAAGCAACAGGAATAAAACAGATTTTTGAAGCCAATTGTATTCCTTGCCATAACGCTGATTCAGGTATGCCTATTCCCGATTACACTGAATTCAAAAATATAAAAGAAAGAGCTTTGGTTGATACTGGCGCCTCTTTCTCTTCATTAGCACGCGTTTCACACATTCACCTATTTGGTATTGCGTTCATCTTTATGTTTGTGGGTTTGATATTCAGTCTAGCGGCTGGGGTACCAAAAGCACTCAAAGTAGGAGTCATTATCACACCCTATGCATTCCTCATTGTGGATATTACATCGTGGTGGTTGACTAAACTGAACCCTAATTTTGCCTATCTTGTAATCATTGCAGGTGGCGCAATGGCTTTCTCGTTTGCCTTTATGTGGTGTGTGTCAATGTATGAAATGTGGATTTTACCTCGTAAAGGACCAGATTCACGTGATGCTTTATTAGACGAGTAATTACATTAAATCATTGATAAAAAGCCACTTAATGAAAGTTAAGTGGCTTTTTTTTGCTCTTTATAAAAGTACGTATCAAGGGAAGATCTTCCATTTAGTTAATTGACGTATAGATTTATTGCTTCAAATCCCGTAAAAAATAACATTCATGAAATTTTAAAGGGATGACAGTGGATATTCTCTGGTTACTCTGTTCAGCATGCTTAGTGTTCACTATGCAGGCAGGATTTCTCTGTCTTGAGAGTGGTCTTGTTCGCAGTAAAAACAGTATAAATGTGGCTGCAAAGAACATAACTGACTTTACTGTTTCTAGCGCTATTTTCTGGTTAATTGGTTTTGGCTTGATGTTTGGAGATAGTGTGTCCGGCCTTTTTGGCATCAGTCACTTTATGTTCGGTAATACACCAACCACGGCTCTAATTACCTTTTTCATTTTTCAAATGATGTTTTGCGGAACAGCTGCCACGCTCGTTTCCGGGGCCGTTGCAGAAAGAACAAGCTATATGGGTTACGTTGTCATTACGATAACGATTACCCTAATTATCTATCCCATTGTCGGTCACTGGGCTTGGGCAGGCATATTCTCTGGCACACCGACTGGGTGGTTAGAACAACTGGGATTTGTCGATTTTGCCGGCTCTACGGTGGTTCACTCCGTAGGCGGCTGGGTTGCTTTTGCTGCCATTCTAATTATTGGACCGCGAATTGGACGCTTTGACAAAGCAAACCGACGTATTCCAGGCAGCAACTTACCCATGGCCGTACTTGGTGCCATGTTAATCTGGTTCGGCTGGTTTGGTTTTAACGGCGGCAGTACATTAGCTTGGTCAGACGATGTTCCGAGCATATTACTCAATACGATTGTAGCCGCCATATGGGGTGGCATCTCTACCACCTTATTAAAATATTTCACCGATGGTTATGTTGATGTCTTAATGATTATCAATGGTGTGTTAGGCGGTTTAGTGTCGATCACCGCAAATTGTCATGCCGTTAATTCTGAACAGGCATTTTTGATTGGTATCGTTGGTGGTGTCATTGTTTTCTACGGTGACAAACTAATGGAATGGAAGAAGATTGATGATGCCATTAGTGTCATTCCAGTGCATTTATTTGCTGGCATTTGGGGTACTTTAGCGGTTGCTTTGTTTGGGGATTTATCTGATCTTGGTACAGGCCTAAATCGACTACAACAATTCGAAATCCAATTAACTGGTATTTTTGCTATTGGTCTATACAGTTTTACGGCATCCTATTTAGTCTTCAAGTTAATTAATCGTTACCTACCTCTTCGTGTGTCATCAGAAGCAGAACTAATAGGCCTGAATGTGGCTGAGCACCGTGTCAGTACAGAGGTATTTGACCTACTCGCGGCCATGGATCATCAACAAAAAAAGTCTGATTTTTCATCACGTGTCCCCGAAGAACCCTTCACAGAGGTTGGACAAATTGCTCAACAATACAATCGGGTTATCGATAAAGTTAACCAAGAAATTGTGCAGCGTGATCAAGCTTTTTCTGCTTACAAAGAAAGTGAGTTCCGTAAAGGTGCCATCCTGCAAGCAGCAATGGACTGCATTGTCACTATTGATCAAAATGGTGGAATTATTGAGTTTAATCCAGCCGCTGAGCAATGTTTTGGCATGTCAAAACGCTCAGTCATCAATCAAAACTTCTTCCAACTATTTTTCAGTGACGATAGCCGTGAAGCAGCGTTATACAACTTATCATTAGGCTTTGTTAGTGGTGATGGTTTGGTATTAAAACGGCAAAATATGGCTGAATTAAAACGCAGTGATAGTGAACATTTTCCTGCTGAAATAGTCATCACCCAAACGACAGACACCACACAATCTCTTGTTGAATACACCTTACACATTCGTGATATTACTCAACAAATTAAATTACAGAATCGCCTCAAACTTCTTGCTTACAACGATCCTCTCACTGGCTTGTATAACCGAACCTACTTTATGACTCAGTTAAAGCAAGATATTCAATTCTACGAACAATCCAAAGGCGCGGTAGTCTTGATGTTTTTAGATTTGGATCAGTTTAAGAAAATTAACGATAACCTCGGCCATCAAGCCGGCGATGATTTATTGTGTGAGGTAGCTCGCCGCTTGAAAAAAGTCATGCGTGACAACGATCTTGTTGGTCGCTGGGGCGGTGACGAATTTGTCGTTATGCTCAGCGGTGATATTACGTTAGAACAAGCAGAACAAAGAGCAACAGATATTTTGACCGTCATGCGTGAGCCAGTCACCTTAGCTCAGCAACAATTGATTGTTCCTACGAGCATTGGATTAGCCCTATCTAACGAGGGATTGATTAGTGCTGATCAGCTGTTACAACAAGCTGATATGGCTATGTACAAGGCAAAACAAGCCGGGCGTAACACCTATCGCGTATTCTATGAACAAATGAGTGAAACCTCATTCCAACAATTCCAACTAGAAAATGCTTTACCCAAGGCAATCAGTGAAAATCAGTTTTTCCTTGAGTATCAGCCTAAAGTGAGTTGTGAAACAAATGAAGTCGTAGGTTTTGAAGCCTTAATTCGTTGGGAGCATCCTGAGTTTGGGATGATCATGCCAGCTGACTTCATTCCTGTTATTGATGAGTCCAACTTAATTATCGAAGTAGGTGAGTGGGTCATAGAAAATGTGATTAAGCAATTTGTCGCTTGGCGAGAAAAAGGAGCAAGATTATTACCTATCGCCATCAATATTTCCGGACATCACCTTCATTCCAACACGCTTGGTCAGTTTGTCCAACGCTTATGTCAGCAATATCAAATTAGCCCTGAATTACTAGAGTTTGAAATCACTGAGGGAGTGCTAACAGGTAATACTGATGAAAGTATCGCTGCCTTGAAAGAACTCAAAGAACGTCATATTAAATTATCGATTGATGATTTTGGTACGGGTTACTCTTCGTTGAGTTATTTGAAGAAATTCCCTGTCGATGTATTAAAAATTGACCAAGCATTTGTCAGAGAATGCAGTGTTAACAAAGAAGATGCCGCTATCTGTAAAGCGATTATTACTCTGGCTAAGAGTCTTGGACTGGTAGTTATTGCTGAAGGGGTAGAAACACTTGAGCAACTGAGTTTCTTAAAAGAAGAAGAATGTGATGTGTATCAGGGCTATTTATATAGTCGACCTATCAGCGCCGTTCATGTCGAAACGCTGCTAGAGCAAACACTGTCATCCGTGTGAGCTACCGTTATTTAAAGGCGGATGGGTTATGACCATCCGCCTTTCTCCATGTCGTTGAATGTTTAGCTGTTTGCCTTATCTTCCAAGGCTTCCCAGCGCTCAAACGCGGTAGTCATTTTTTGTTCGAGCTCACTAAGCTGATCTTGTACGGATGCCACTTTTTTCACATCTTGCTGATAGAAATCAGGCGCCGACATAATAGCGGTGATTTTTTCTTGCTCAATTTCATATTGCTCGATCAACGCTGGTAGTGATACTAGATCTTTCTGTTCTTGATAAGTTAATTTCGCTTTTTTCTTCTCAGTCGGTTTGACCACTGTTTTTTGTGGTGTCTTTGCCGTCTGAGGCGCCGCTTGTTTTTGATCGGCATATTGTCTTAGCCAATCATCATAGCCACCGACATACTCACGTACTTTGCCATCAGGATCAAACACAATACTGCTGGTAACAACATTGTTCAAAAATGCACGATCATGGCTGACCAGAATTAATGTACCCGAATAGTTGAGCAATAAATCTTCTAATAACTCCAATGTTTCAGCATCAAGATCATTGGTGGGCTCATCCATCACCAGCAAGTTGGCTGGTTGTGTAAATAGTTTGGCAAGCAATAGACGATTTCGCTCACCACCAGATAAAGCTTTTACAGGCGTTCTTGCACGATCAGGGGTGAATAAAAAGTCTTGTAGATAACCAATGATATGTTTACGGCTGCCATTGATATCAACATGGTCACTGCCCTGCCCGACATTTTGCACAACCGACTCTTCCTCATCCAATTGACTTCGCAATTGATCAAAAAAAGCGACCTCTAAATTGGTGCCAGCTTTAACGTCACCACTATCGGGTTTTAGACGGTTAAGTAAGATAGAAATTAAGGTACTTTTACCACAGCCATTGGGGCCAATGATGCCAATACGGTCGCCACGTTGAATGACAATTGAAAAGTCATCAATTAATGTTCGACCATCGAAACTATGACTAATGTTTTCTGCTTCAAAGACAAGCTTGCCACTTCGATCAGCTTGTTGCAGTTGCATATTGGCACTACCCTGACGTTCACGACGTTCGCTACGTTCTTTACGCAAGGATTCTAAGGCTCGCACCCGTCCCTCATTACGCGTACGTCTGGCTTTGATTCCTTGGCGAATCCAGACTTCTTCCTGTGCCAGCTTTTTATCGAACAAAGCATTCTGCTCTGCTTCATTAGCTAAGAGCTCTTCACGCTTTTTGAGGTAGTTTTCATAATCACCTGGAAAGCTAACTAAATTACCTCGGTCTAATTGCACAATGCGTGTCGCCAATGCCTGTAAGAAGGTTCTATCATGGGTAATAAATAATACCGTGCCACCATAACTTTTCAGAAAGCCTTCTAACCAAGTGATTGATTCAATATCAAGATGGTTGGTAGGTTCATCGAGCAATAAAATATCAGGCTGTTTTACTAAAGCCTGAGCCAACAATACGCGGCGTTTTTTACCGCCCGATAGACTATTGAAGTCCATATTTGGATTAAACTCTTATACTACCTCGCATGAAGGATCAATGAATGTTCATTGTACGTCGTACCCCCTACAATGTATTTTTAACCATTTTGTAGGAGGGTATGCAAATACTAAAAAGATTCATGATGATCTTTTTAAT
>LAZR01000628.1_pt1 | contig 25873 bp, 26 predicted proteins | sample 329461 | NCBI WGS metagenome assembly LAZR01 (sample SAMN03002196, study PRJNA259156) | marine sediment metagenome | biome: sea floor; feature: Hydrothermal impacted sediments; material: marine sediment; isolation source: Loki non-amplified sample from Loki's castle hydrothermal vent sediment ...
GGGACCAGGTCATACGCTTGCGTCCACAAATCAACGGGCTTATCCGTGTCACCGGCCTGGTCGGCCTTCGTCTTGCCGCTCGCAGCGTTCAGTGCCGATGGCGACGGATCGGCCGCCGCCAGCACATTCATCCAGCCGGAGACCACATCCTTGTTGTCAACGGATGTCTCCGCCTTGCCAACCACAGTGAAGGCGGCCAGGACAGAGATAATTGCCAAGAGCGAGCGTGCGTTCATAACTTTCTCCATGAGAGTTAAAAATTAGTCTTCTTCTACAGGCTGTGAACTTGTTCACACTGGCCGAAAAAAAGAAAAAGGCCAATTGAGTTAATCCAGATACTTCGCTTCTCTGACTGTGTCAAGACAATCTCTGAATTTTTTTTCCCAATTGCAGGGCCCAGACTTACAGCTGTAGCCGGTGAACGCTGCCGGCCATCCTAAGGTCATTACCTTACATGCTCCCGCCCTGTATAGAACCCCTCTCAATCCCGGTTGGACGCCCTCTATAACGCCCGCGGCGTTGTTCGGCGCGGCACAACAGGCGATGCGGGGCATTTCATCGGCATGGAGCTCGACCTGTTCGTGAAGTACGCCCTCGATCGCCATTCATCGTTTCTGGCCGGGTACTCGCACTTCTTCCCGGGCGGCTTCATCGGCGGGACGGGGCCCGACAGAGATGTCGACTTCGTCTACACCCAGTACCAGTTCACGTTCTAGGTTCCCCCGGGGCTGTGGCCGTTACCACGCGTATCCTACGCTCACCCCGCCGTAGAACTCATCGTTGAGCAACGCGTCTCGCAGCGCCTGGCTGAAGTAGAGGAATCCCGTCACCGTAATCGTGCCATACTGCTCGGGGATGTTCAGGGCGCTGCTCACATCGAAGCTGACGTCCAACCCGTAGAGCAGATTCGCCAGCTTCGTCGAACTGTTGCCCTTGGCGACGGCGTTGGCCAGCCAGCGATTATCGATCCCCAGGGTCATCGATGGCGTGATGGTGATGTCCTTGGCGATCACAACGTCTCGCAGCGCCTGACAATCGCTCAACGGAAAATCGTGGCTGATGGCCACTTCAATCCATCGCCCCTTGAAATCATCCAGATCGTGATACATCGTGACGGTCGGGTTGAGGATCGGCGCGTCCAGGCCCAGCACCTTCCCATCGTCCAGGGCCAGCGCAACGTACCACTCGTGCGTGTACCGCGCATCCCCTTCCAGGATCGGAAAGACATATGCGATCCAGCCGAGTTCCACCGTCGTGGCCAAGGCCTCGACTTCGTAGCGCCAATAGGCCGAGTAGTCCACTTCCTGCAGATGGGAGTTTGACGACGGGGTAAGCTGTTGCTGACCTGCATACCACTCGAACCAGACGGCGATGCCGAAGACGCCGACCGATTCGGTCTCGAACTCGGCCCCCACCCCGAGCTGGTGGTTGAGCCGCTCGCGGTTCTCATCCGCATATTCACTGAAATTGATGCCGCGGAAGATGTAGTCCGTCACCAGCGTGTAGTCCACGCTGAACGAAATGGGGATCGGCTTTGTCCACTCAGCGGGCCCGGCTAGTACCCTCGGGTCCGGGAGCTTGTCCTGCTCGGTGTCCAGCACCGCCAGCCATTCTCCCACAGCCGTCTCACCCGCTCCAGCCGTCGCCACGGCCCAACCGATCAGCAACAGCCATCCCGCCACCTGCGTAACCATCCTAGTCCATCTGACCATGGCCCATGCTCCTTTCAGATTCTCGGACAACAATTGAGAGCGCTCTGCAAGAAATCTCTGTAGTCCACTGACCGATTACATGACTACTCGACATCCATTGCAGGTAGCGTGCCATTTGCAGGGAAGACTCTTACATCTTTTCTTTCTATGAGTTATGACCCCATGGGAGAAACGTCGCTTTCTCCACCTAGTCACATATTTGTCTTGTTCAGAGCCGCCAACTACATAATTGTCCTTGAATGGATAGGGCGGGAGACCCCCCGGGGGCTCGAAGGGATGGCTGCGCCAGCCGCCTCGTCCAGCCCGAGGCGCAGGGCGACGACCAAGCCCTTGGCCAGGCGGCGGCGCGCAGAGCCTCGACGGGGCGCCCATCTAAACGAGATGCCCCGCTGGCGTTCCTTCCGGCCGGGGAGAACGGGAAAACCTTTCGCCAAGATAGATTTGGCTTGACCGTCGGCGGACTTTCGAGTTTTTCTTGGGCTGCACTGAAACGCGCGCCTCGCGGCGCGCCAGGCTTCGACGGGATGTTGCTGGGCAAGTGAAACCATGGCTTCGGTCGTCTTTTACTTTCAGGTTCATCAGCCTTACCGCCTGCGTCGGTACACCATTTTCGACAGCGACACGAGCTACTTCGACGATCAGGCCAACGAAGCTATCTTCCGCAAGGTCGCCGACAAGTGTTACCGCCCCACCACGGCCCTGATCGGCGAACTGATCGACCAGCACGAAGGCCGCTTTCGGGTCAGCTTCTCGCTGACGGGCACGGCGATCGAGCAGATGCAGCGATGGGCGCCCGATGTGCTGGAGACGTTCCAGGCCCTCGCCGCCACCGGCTGTGTGGAGTTCATCGCCGAGACCAAGTATCACAGTCTCGCGTTTCTCTACAGCCGCGAGGAATTCATCGCCCAGACGCAGGCCCACTGCGCCCTCACCGAGTCGCTGTTCGGCCGCCGGCCTACCGTTTTCCGCAACACCGAGCTAACGTACAACAATGACGTCGCCCGAGTCGTGGAAGAGATGGGCTTCAACGCCATCCTGACCGAAGGCGCCGACCACATCCTGGGCTATCGCAGCCCCAACTTTCTGTATCGCCCGCCGAACTGCCGGCACTTGCAGATGCTGCTGAAGAACTACCGCCTCAGCGATGACATCGCATTTCGCTTCGGCAACCGGGGATGGACAGGATGGCCGTTGACGGTCGAGAAATTCGCCAACTGGGTCGATCAGATCAACGGCAATGGGTTTGTGTGCAACCTGTTCATGGACTACGAGACGTTCGGCGAGCACCAGTGGGCCGACACGGGGATATTTGATTTCCTCCGCTCGCTGCCGGGGGCGGTCCTGGGCAGCGGCAAGAACGATTTCCTGACCGTCAGCGAGGCCGTCGAGCGGTACGAGCCGGTCGGTGACGTTGACGTGCCGCACATGATCTCCTGGGCCGACACCGAGCGCGATCTGTCGGCGTGGCTGGGCAACAGCATGCAGGCCAACGCCCTGCACGACGTATATGTGCTGGCCGAGGCCGTGCTGGCCAGCGGGGATGAGGGTCTGATTCACGACTGGCGGCGGCTGCAGACGTCGGACCATTTCTACTACATGTGCACCAAGTGGTTCGCCGACGGCGACGTGCACAAATATTTCAACCCCTACGAATCGCCCTACGACGCCTACATCAACTACATGAACATCCTCGATAGCGTCCGGGCCCGCGCCGAAGCGGCGATGCACTGATCGGCCATGCCTACGTTCCAAATCGGCGCGTAATCGGATTCGTTCGATGCCTCCCCCATCCCGCCCTGCGCCTCCGAAACGTTACGGGCCGTGCTTGACCAGTCGAAGCTGGTTTCCGCGCTCGCTGTATTCGACGGTATCCATGAAGGCCCGCATGAGCATGATGCCCCGCCCGGTGGTCTTCTCGAGATTCTCGTCGCGGGTCGGGTCCGGCACGCCGACGGGGCAGAATCCACAGCCTTCGTCCGTGATGACAATTTCCACGCATTCAGGCGTGATCGAATACTTCAGATCGATGTGCTTGGACGAATCCATACCGTTGCCATGCTTGACAGCGTTGATCAGACCTTCCTCCAGGGCCAGGCGAACCGAAAACACAAACGATTCATCGTAGCCCTGGCGGGCCACTTCGCCCAACACGTTCTGCCCGGCCTCTCGGATGGCCTCCCAGGTTGATGATAGCTTCACCTGCTGCACGGCGGAACTCCGTCGGCGATGCGCTCGGTCAGATCAGCCCGACCAACGCCGCCGTACGCGACTCGGCGATGTCGAAGATCTCGCTCAGTCGAGTGATGACGAAAATCTCGTGAATGGTCGGCTGGATATTGCACAGCCGTAATTGGCCGTTCTTTTCGCGAACACGCTTGTGGAGCGTGATGAGCATCCCCAAAGCGCTGGACGACAGATGAGCAACGTTGATGAAATCCAACACCATGCAGGGCGTATCGGTTTCGCCGACCAGGGCGTTCAACTGATCGCCGATCTCCAGAATGGTGACTTCGTCCAGGATCTTCCGGTCCACCAACTCGACGACCATCACATCGCCTTGTCGCGTCAACTGAATCCGAGGTTTTGATTCCAGCATGAGCGTTGATTCCTTTCCGGCTTGATGGGCAACATCCTATGGACGCCCCTGCGACCTGTCAAGCGGCGCCCGCGACCGACGCCTTCGCAGGCGCCCTACTCATCGGCCGGGGTCCACAGATCGTCGTTGTCCTCGGCGTCCTCATCGTCCTCGGTGGTTTTCCACTTTTCCGACTCGTCCAGGTCCTCTACTTCCCGCTCGATCACCCGGAACATCTTTTCCTGCATCGGGGCGATTCTCTGGTAGAACGCCACCGTGGCCTGATAGCTGGCGACCATTTGATTGATTCTGATCAACTGCCATTTCGCCAGGCATTCGGGTTCGACGATCGTACCGAACGGGTCGCACTTGAACGCCATCACGCCCTGCTCGTCCCGCTGGTAGTACTCGCAATCTTTGCACTGGATCATCGTAAGCTCCTCCCGGCCGCCGCACCGGATGGGTCTGTGGTATCCTGCGGGGCTTGATTGCACCGCCGGCGGCCATCCTCTATACTATACCAATCGGGGCGGTTGGAAAGCGAGACAACACGTGGCCGTGAATATTCTCTGTATCGGGGACGTCGTCGGCCAGGCCGGGCGCGGCATCGTGGCCGATCGCCTGGCGAACCTGATCGCCGACGAGGACCTGGACCTGGTCGTCTGTAACGGCGAGAACGCCGCCGGCGGCAGCGGGCTGACGCCGCAGATCTTCCACAAGCTCCTGCATTACGGGGTCGACGTGGTGACCCTCGGCGACCACTGCTTCCGAAAGTCCGAGATCGTGCCGATCCTCGATAACGAGCGGCTGCTCCGCCCGCTCAACCTGTCGGTCAATGCGCCAGGCCACGGCTGGACGGTCGTGCCCACCAAGTCGGGCCGCCATCGCGTCGGCGTTGCCTGCGCGCTGGGCCAGATGTACATTGGCGGCTACGACTCTCCGTGGAACACCATCGATCAGGCGATGGCTGCGATCGACCCGGAGGTCCGCATCCGCGTGGTGGACTTCCACGCCGAGGCGACCAGTGAAAAGGTCGCGATGGGGTGGCACCTCAACGGCCGGGCCAGCATCGTCTTCGGCACACACACGCACGTCCCGACCGCCGATGCACGCATCCTGGACGGCGGGACGGCCCATATCAGCGATCTGGGCATGACGGGCCCCTACGACAGCGTGCTGGGCCGGCGAAAGGATCGTGTGCTCAGCTACCTGACCACGTCCGTGCCCACCCGTTTCGACGTCGCCAGCGGCGACCCGCGGCTGTGCGGGATGCTGGTCGCTGTCGATGCTGACACCGGGCGCGCCCAGTCCCTTCGACGCATCGAAATCGTCGGCCGGACCGACCCGTCGGCCAGTGTCGCCGAGCCCCAAAACTCCCAGTAGCCCCCCGCTACCGGTCGGCCAGGATCTTCGCCACCCGCTCCAGCACCTGCTCGGCCCGATAAGGCCTGGGGATGAAGCCATCCACACCGGCGTCCAGGGCGGCCTGCACCTGACCGGCGTCCATGGCGCCCCCCGCCAGCAGCACTCGAACGGCCGGGTCGATTTCCTTCAACTCCACCAGCACCTCGCACCCCGTCATCTCCGGTAGGTCCATCGCCACGACCGCCAGCGCGACGCGCGATGGGTCGCTGCGATACGCATCGATCACCTCCCCGCCGGAGGCCAGGGCCCTAACGCCGTAGCCGGCGCGGGTGAGCATCTCGGCCAGGGCCTCTCGGCCGCCGCGGTCCGGCTCAGCCAGCAGGATGACGCTGTCGGCATCGATCGAGGCCTCGGATACGTCACCCGCCGCGGCCGCGGTGTCCGACATCGGCAGGTAAAGCTCCACCGTCGTCCCCCGGCCCGCCTCGCTCAACAGGTGCATGGCGCCGCGGTGCATCTTTATGCACCCATACACGTTCGCCAGCCCCAAACCGGGGGCCTGGCCGAAGGGCTTGGTCGTAAAGAAAGGCTCCAACGCCCGCCGCAGCGTCTGCTCGTCCATCCCGGCGCCCGTGTCGCTGACGGTCACCCGCAGGTATCGGCCCGGGACGATCTCGTAGGGATAGGCCCTGCAATAGGCCTCGTCCAGCGAGGTCACATCGGTGGCGAACGTCACGTTGCCGCCATCGGCAACGGCCTCGCATCCGTTGAGGGCGAGGTTCAACAGCGCCGACCGCAGCGCGGCCTCATCGCCCCGGATCACGCAGCTCTCGGCGGCCAGCCGCTGCTTGATGTCGACGGCCAGATCCAGGTCCATCGCCAGCGTCTCGACAACGGTCCGGATCGTCCGGTGGACGTCGACGGGCGTCGACTCGGCGCCGTTGGCCTTGACATACGAAAGTAACTGCGAGGTCAATTGTGTCGCCGACCGGCCCGACTGGAGAATCTGCGCGACAAAGGCGGCGACGTCTTCACCGGCGTCCTGCTGCTGGATGAGCTCGGCGTTGCCCAGGATGACGGCCAGCGCGTTGTTGTAGTGGTGAGCGATGTTGCCGACCAACTCGCTGATCATTTCCATCTTCTCGGCGCCGTACAGGTGAGGCGGCAGGCGGCTGGTCTCCGCATCGGCCTGGGTCGATCCGCTCACGGCCAGGTCCACGGCGATCAGGTTTCGGCGCCCGTTGCCGGCGCTCAGCGCCGCCAGGTTCGACAGGGCCATCACCTCGGAACCGTCCTTATGGAGAAGGCGGACCTCGAACGAATCGGGCGTCTGCCCCGAGAGCAGCGCCTCGCGGATCAGCCGGCGGATCAGCCGGCGGTTCTTGCGGGGGACGATCAGGTCCACGAAATCCCTGCCAACCGCCTCGACCGACGTGTACCCGTGAAGCCGCTCGCTGGCGGAGTTCCAGTAGCGGATCAAGCCGTCGGCGTCCAGGACCTTCACCGACACATCCAGAATGCGATTGAGCCCTTGTCGACCTTGGCTGGCCATCTGCGCCACTCTCCTGCGCGCTGCCGGTCTGCTGCCTGCTCCAATGGCCCGGCGGCCACACAACCCAAAAGACCGATAACTAATGTAACGCCGCCCCCACCGGATAGACAGGAGCTATTGCCTCCAGTCAACGAGGCCAAGCAGCGGAAGCTTCTGCCGGCCGGGCCGATAGACCTTCGGCGCAAAATATTGATTGTCACAATAGTACCATATATCCCCAACCCCGTCAACTCGTGGCAAGATTCCGTTGAATCGACACTTACAGGGACAGAATCCCTGCGCCGCCTGCGATCGGTTCTTCCAGATCGCCCCCGATCCCACCAAGGCTTCATTATTATGGGGTGACAGCGTTTTGCGGGCCTGCGCTGGGCTTTCGGGCGCCAGCGGCCTTGGCGATCAGGCCCACCGCCACGAACGCTGCAGACCACGCTGCCGCCGCCCACACAGGCCTGGGCAGCCACCCCTGGCCTCTTGCCCGGGCGACCTCGGCGACCAGCGTCAGTGGCCCGAGCTGCCACGCCAGGTCCGCGGGCCCCACCGGCGAGAGCCCGTACCATTCGCGGATGATGTAGTAGACGGCCGGCGGGGCGAAGACGATCAGCAGCAGCGCCAGCAGCACGCCCGTTCGCACGCCCCGCTTCGTTAGCCACACCGCCGACAGCGCCGCGACCGGCCAGACCATCGCCACGGCCAGCAGCGTCCGGCCGGCGTCGGCGGTCGACTTGGCCTCGAAGAATGCCCCGACGACATAGAAAGGCAGCGAGGCGATCAGGCAGACCACCCACTCGCCCAACATCGCCCCCAGCCCCGGCCGGCGGCCGGTGCGCTGGAATCGCCGCAGGACCACAAGCGGCCAGACCAGCAGCCAGAACACGACGTTGCCGACCCCCACGCTCTGCAGAGCGGGCGGCGCGGCGCCCTCGCCCTCGGACGGGTGGATGAGTTCGGGCCACAGGCCCACCCCCAGTGACACCAGCAGAACTCCCGCCAGCACGATCGCCCCGCTGGAACACTGGCGAGCGAGAAACTGCCCGCGAGGATCAGTTACGGCTGACATGGAGTTGATCGTACCGCAGGTCGATCATGTCGTTCAACCCCCCAAGCTGTCCGTCATGCTGCTGGGCGTACGAGTCCAGGTATGCGATCTTCCGCTGAGGCGAGACAACGTAGTCGCCGCCGCCCGGAATCGGCAACCGCCCAAAGCGGATATCGGTCGGGCGCCCGCGCCCGATCTGGGCCGACAGTCTCAGGTGCGGCTCGTTCGGGGCGACCCGGCCGTCAAAGTTGCGGACGTCGACCACGGTGATCTGATCGTAGTACGGTTTGTCGACGATCATCGCCAGCAGCCGCAAGGCGGCCGCCAGGTCGTCGCTGCGCCACGGCTGACCGGCGGGGGGCGGGTCGGACGCGACGGCCCGTATCACCGGATAGTGCACATCGAAGACCTTCGCCCGCTTGGGAATCGCTTCGAAGTAAGCGTAGGTCTTCGTCCTGGTCTCATCGGTCCGGCCGATCGGCAGCCGGGCCAGGAACTTCGGCGTCTGCGCCGCCGGCAGCCGAACGCCCTCGGCGTCGACGTAGATCTCCTTCTGAGACATCGAGGCCAGCTCATCGCTGAACAGGACCTTGGCGACCGGCTTGCGATAGGTGCAATAGACCTCAACCACACCGGTCATCTCATCGTCGCAGACAGACTTGCGGACCCAGTGGACCTTGGCCACCCATGGGTTCGCCTTGACCTTGCGGAAGACCTCGACCGTCAGGTTGGTCGCGTGAAAGCCCACATCGGGGACGATGCACGAGGCCGCGATCTGCCTGGCAAGTGCATCCGGCATCCATGCGGGCCGACTCGGAAGTCGAACGTGAATCCGCGAAATCCCGCCCGCTCGCCCAGGCCCAAAGATTCGGTGCTCCAGCGTCCCCATGCCCAGCACGACCGTCGGGATCGTCACAACCAGCGCCAATGCCCACGCGATGACCTTCCGTATCTTTCGGCGCGAGGTCGGCGACATCGAACGGATGCGGCGATGCAGCGAGGAACGATCGCCGGCCCAGTCGGGGCTGGGGCGTCCAGAACCGCGATTGCTCTTCTTGGTGGTGCTCTTAGCCATACTCATCGGCGGCCGCTAGGGCTCGCCCCGCTCCAAGGCGAGGGTCACAATACGGTCGACCAGTTGCTCAAAACGGATCCCCACCTTCGCCGCCGCCATCGGCACAAGCGAATGGGACGTGAACCCGGGGATCGTGTTGATCTCCAGGACCTGGGGGATGTTGTCCGAATCGAGGATAAAGTCCACGCGGGAGAGATCGCGGCAGTCCAGCACGCTGTGGGCCTTCATCGCCGCCGTCTGGACCTGCTGGACGATCTCGTCGCTGAGAGCGTGATCGAAGATGTATTCCGTACCCGCATCGTCGTCGTACTTGGCGGTCTTGTCGTAGAACGCCCGGGCCGGAACGATCTCGAGAACCGGCAGCGCCTCGTCGCCCAGGATGCCCACCGTCAACTCGCGCCCGCTCACAAGCCGCTCGATCATCACGCGCCCGTACTGCTCCAGCACGCTGTCCATGGCGGCGTCGCGCTCGGCGTCGTTGGCGGCGATCGTGATATCCACGCTCGACCCGCCGTTGACGGGTTTGACGACGACCGGCGGGGGCAGTTCTTCCAGCCATGTCCTATACGTCTGCGGCGAATGGAATTGCTCGATGATCATCCAGTCCGGCGTCACCAGCCCGGCCCGCTTGAAAATCTGCTTCGAGGCGGCCTTGTCCATGCCCAGCCGGCTGGCCTGCGGGCCGCTGCCGGTGTAGGTCAGGCCCCGCCGCTTGCACAATTCCTGCACTTCGCCGGACTCGCCGAACTGCCCGTGCAGCGCGATAAAGACAACCTCGATGCCCTCACGCTCCAGCGCCGAGACGTCCATGGGCGAGATATCCGCCCGCGTCACCTTGTGCCCGCAGCCCTCCAGCGCCGAGGCGATCGCCTCGCCGCTGAGGAGCGAAATATCGCGCTCCGACGACGGGCCGCCCATCAGGACGGTCACGTCCAGCGTCCGCGCGGCGCGATAGGCGGCCGTGTCGCCTTCCGGTTGATCGGCGGGGGTTGCCTGCATGTCACCAGACCTCGATTTCCAGCTCCAGGTAGACCTCGTGAGTCCTGTGGACGGTCTCCCTCACCATGTTGATGAGTTCCATCACATCCGACGCTTTGGCGTCCCGTTCGACGATGATGAAGTTCGCGTGCTTGTCCGAAACGTACGCGCCGCCGACGCGGCGGCCCTTCATGCCGGCCCGATCGATCAGCGCGCCGGCCGACAGGCCGCGAGGATTCTTGAAGATGCACCCGGCCGTGCCCGATCCCAGCGGCTGCGTGTTTTTCTTGTGGATCCAAATCCGCTTGACCATTTTCAGGACGCGTTGCGGGTCGTCCTCGGTCAGCTCAAACTCAGCGCCGAGGATGAACTTGGCGGTGATGTTGGTCGAGCGATAGGCGAAAGCCAGATCGTTTCGGTGTCGCGTGAACACGTCGCCGTCCTCGTTCATGACGTGGACGGTCTCGACAATGCTGCCGATATCGCCGAAGGCCCCGCCGGCGTTCATCCGCACGCATCCGCCCACGCTGCCGGGGATGCCGGTGAGGCATTCCATGCCCGACAGGCCCTTGCGAACGCAGTTCAGGACGATCTTGCTCATATCCGCCCCCGAGCAGGCTCGCAGGCACGTGCCCTCGGTCACCACGTCGGTGAAGGCGCCCTGTCCCATGTGGATCACGGCGCCGCGAACGCCGGCATCGTTGACCAACAGGTTGGCCCCTTCGCCCAGGACGTACATCCGCACGTCGTTATCGCGGCAGCGATGAACGACCTCGGTCAGGTCCTCGAGCGTCTGGGGGCGCACGAAGTACTGCGCCGGTCCGCCCAGCCGCATCCACGTGCGAGCCGCCATCGGCTCGTCATACGTTACGAGATGTTCCAAGCCACTGAATAACGTCATCGGCTACTTTCCACACATCGCCGGCGCCCATGGTGACCAGCAGGTCCCCTTCCCGCAGGTCACCTTGCAGGTAGGCGACAATCTCGTTGAACGAATCGATATAGACCGCCGCGCCCCCGTGCAGCCGAATCTGTGCGACGAGGTCGGCGGATGAGATATGGTCCTTCTCGCGCTGGCTGTCGCGGACGAAGAAGATGTCCGGAACGATCACCTCGTCGGCCAGGGCGAAGGAACGGGCGAAATCCTTCAGGAGAAAACGCGTCCGGCTGTGCTGGTGAGGCTGAAACACACACACCACCCGCTGGGGCGAGTAGGCCTCGCGCAAGGCCTTCAGCGTCGCCTGGATCTCCGTCGGGTGATGGGCGAAATCGTCCACGACCGCCACACCGCCCGAGACGGCCTTGAGCATCATCCGCCGATGCGTGCCCGCAAATGTCGGCAACAGGCTGGCGATGGCCCTCGGCGAGATCCCCGCGTGGTGCAACACGCCCACCGCCGCCAACGCGTTGTAGGCGTTGTGGACCCCCGCCAGCGGAACGATCAACCGGCAGAACGCCTCGCCGGCGAACGTCACGTCCATCACGATCTGCCCATGGTCGGCGCTGAGATTCTCCCCCCGCCACACGCAGGTGCTGGACATGCCAAACGGCTGGATGTGGCAGGTCGCCGAATCGACGGCCGCTGCGACCTGACGGTCCTCGCCGTTGACGATCAGCACGCCGTCGGGCGGCACCTGCGCAGCGAAGGCCCGAAAGGCCTCCACGATCGCGGGCAGCCCTTCGTAGCAGTCCAGATGGTCTTCTTCGATATTCAGAATCGTCCCGTACCGGCAACGGAGGTTCAAAAAACTTCGGTCGAACTCGCAGGCCTCGGCCACGAAGTGCTCGCCCTGCCCGACCCCGCTGGGCCCGCCCAACTGGGCAGCCGTCGCGCCGACGATGAAGCTTGGGTCCTTACCCGCCTGGTGAAGCACGTAGGCGATCATGGCCGCCGTGGTGCTCTTGCCGTGCGTGCCGGCGATCGCGATGCCGACCTTCCGGCTCATGACCCGGCCGAGCATTTGGCTGTACTTGACGACCTCGCACCCGCTCTGCCGCGCGGCGTGCAGTTCGGGGTTGTGCTCGTGAATCGCCACCGAGTAGACGACCAGGTCGCAATCGGGCGGCAGGTTCTCGCCGCGCTGGCCGATGGCGATGGTCGCGCCCTGTTCGGCCAGGCGTTCCAGCGGCCCGCCGCTGGCGCTGTCCGAGCCGCTGACCGTGGCGCCGTGGGTCATCAGAATGCTGGCCAGCGCCCGCATTCCGCTGCCACCGATGCCGATCATGTGAATGCGCAGGCCGGCGAACGGATTGTCGCTGCAGCCTCGTTCGGCCGGTCGAAGGTTTGGATGACTTTGCATACGAATCCTGTCGCTGCCAGTACCGTCATGACGGCACAGGCCGCTAAATCGCCAACGGCAAAATAGGCTGTAAGTGGTCCCTTCTTGGAATCTTATCGCCACGACACGGCAGATTTCTTTAGCTGCTTCCAGCCGGTGAAATAGGGCCCGTCGTCAATCGGGCCGGCCGCACAGCCACTGGGCGACCTCGCGTGCAGCTTCCGGGCGAGCCAGGGGCCTCATGGCCCTGGCCATCGCACCCAGGCGGCCGGAATCTCCAATAATAGGCAGCAACGTGCGCCGAAGACCCGCAACGTTAGCTGCGGTTGCTTTGGCATCCTCGCAAATGACAGCCCCGCCCGCCTCGACCAATGGCTCGGCGTTGAGGTGCTGATGGTGGTCTTTGTGCCACGGATACGGCATGAAAACCGCCGGCGTCCCCGTCGCCGTCAACTCCGCCACCGACGCCGCCCCCGCCCTGCACACCGCCAGGTCCGCTGCCGCGTAGGCCAAGTCCATCCGCCGACAATAGGGCAGGCAACGAATGCGAAGATGCGACCCCGACCCGTTGGTCTCGGCCAGGCCCTCACCCTCGGGCCCCACGATCGCCAGCACCTGCCACTGCTTCGCCAGCGAACCAAGCTCCTCGATCATCCCAGCCACCGCCGCGTTGATCGTCGCCGCCGCCTGGCTGCCGCCGAACACCAGCAGCGTCTTGCGCTTGGTCAGCAAGCCAAAGTGCTTGACGGCCTCGGAGCGACTCGCCGAGACCAACTCCCCCCGCACCGGACAGCCCACCGGATGGATCAACCCCCGGGCCGCCGCCGGGAAATGCTTCGCCGTGGAATCGAACTGCGTAAAGATGGCCCCCACGTGCCTTGCCAACGCCCGGTTGGCCTTGCCGGGAACCATGTCCGGATTCAGCAGGGCCGTGCGGTACCCCGCCCGCGCCGCTCGCCAGACCGCTGGGCCCGCCGCGTACCCGCCCGTCCCCAGCACCGCCCGGGGGTGCAGATTGGCCAGCAATTTGCGCATGCGCCGCGACGAGGCCATCACCGACCACAGAAAGCCCGGCCACTCTCGCCACCGATGCGGGGTCGGGCGAATTGTCTGACCGACGACGGCATAGGGGGTGGGGTCCAGGATCTGCCGATCGATCGGGCGCGACGAACAGACGAAGACGATCTTGGCCTCGGTGTCGATCTGGCGAAGCTGCTCGGCCACGGCCAGGCCCGGAAACAGATGCCCACCGGAACCGCCTCCGGCAAAGATGTATAAGCTGGACCTCACGGGTGACAGAATACCGCCGCCGAGAGAGGGAGAAAAGCCACTTTCGAAGCCCCCGCCGAACTGCCCAGTCGCCCAGCTACCTGCAGAAGAACTCCTGGAACTCGATCCGCTCGATTTGCTGGCGCACTTGATCCATCTCCGCCTTTGTCAGAGGCGAAAACGGTGGACGGACGGGGCCGCAGTCACGGCCCGTCAGGGCCATCAACGCCTTGCCCCCCGGAATCAGGCCGAACCGGCGCAGCACCGCCAACATCTCCACGCCACGGACCTGTAGGTTCTGAGCGGCGCCAAGGTCGCCCGATTTGAAGTTCTGGGTGATTCGCAGGCACAGCGGGGCTGCAAAATTGCACGTCACACCCACCAGGGCGTGCGCGCCCATTTTCAGCCCGGCCAGAAACAGGTCGTCGCGCGCCAACAGCAGATTACACTTCTTACCGTGGGCGTCCACACACCGCCCGAAGTCGGTCAGGTCTTCCGACGTGAACTTCACCCCCGCCAGCGTGGGGATCTGCTCCGGTGCGGTTGCCAGGAACTTGACCATCGGAAACGATACCCCCGTCAGTTCCGGGTAGTGATAGTAGTAGAATGGCAGCTTGGGCGCCGCAGCGGCTACCTTGGCCAGGAAGGCGATGAGCTGCTCCATGTCCTTGGGCTTGAAGTAATACGGCGCGACAGCCGCGATGGCGTCGGCGCCGGTCTTCTGGGCGTCGCCAGCCAGCGCCTTCGCCGAGCGCAGGCACGTATGCCCCACATGAACGATCACCTTCAACGAAGGCCTGGCCGCCTTGACCCATCGCCGCGAGACCGACAAGCGTTCTTCCGTGGTCAACGAGGCGAACTCACCCGACGTTCCGTTGACGGACACGCCGTTAACGCCGTTGTCCACCAGCATCTCCGCCAAACCGTCGATCATCTTGAGGCTGACCGTCCCCCTGGGCGTCATGGGGGTGTAGGTCGCCGCGATGAGGCCGCGTAGCATCATATCTTTTCCACCAGGTCAGGGCTGTTGTGGCGAGACGAGACCGAGACGATCAGCGCCGCCCCCGCCGCTGTCAGCAGCAGCGACGTGCCGCCCGCCGAGACGAACGGCATGCTGATTCCCGTCGGCGGCAGTGCTACCGTGTCTACGGCGACGTGGAGAATCGCCTGAAGAACGATCATGAACCCCAACGACCCCGCCAACAGGCGGCCGAACCGGTCGCCGCTTTCCAGCGCACTTTGCCACGCCGAGCAGATCCACACGACCCACAGGCCCATCAGCGCCGCCCCGCCGACAAACCCCCATTCCTCGCATAGCGCCGAGAAGATGAAGTCGGTGCTGTCTTCGGGCAGATAGCCGAGCTTGAGCGTCCCGGCCCCGGGCCCCTTGCCCAGCCAGCCCCCCGTCAGGATCGCCAGCAGCGACTGGCGAGGTTGGTACGCGCTGGGGTTCGACGTCGACCACACGTCCATCATCGCCGTGATGCGGGCCCACCGCGCCGGGCTCCGCATCACCAGCACGTAAAAGGCCCCTGCCGCCGGCGCCGCCAGAGACATCAGGTACTGCCACGGCGCCCCAGCCAGCGCCAGCGTCGCCACCGCCGAGACGCCGATGATCGCCGCGGTACCGAAGTCCTGCGTCACAACCAGCCCCACACACACAGCGATCAGCAGCATCGCCGGAATGAAGACCTTTCTGAAACTTCGCACATCCGCACCCGCCCGGGCCAGCCATGCCGCCAGGAACACGGGCAACGCGATCTTGATCAACTCCGACGGCTGCAGCCCGATCTTGTATTGAGACGGCCCGATGCGAATCCAGCGGAAGTCGTTGCCCACCGAGCGCCCGATACCGGGGATAAACACCAACACCGCGCAGATCAGGGCCAGGGCAAGCAGGCAACCGGCCACGACAGGCCTGTTTCGCTCGCCGCCGATCAGGCGTCGGTAGTCGACCCGCCAGGCGACCAGGAGCATCATCGCGGCAGCGGCGGCGAAGATCATGTGACGGATGGTCGACCGGGCATACCAGGCCCCCGGCTCGACGACCGAAGCGGTCGCGCTGTGGACCATCACCACGCCCAGCGCCAGCAGCGACAGAGAGGTCAGGATCACGACGCGCCCGGTGCGGTTTCGCGCGAGAGGCAGCGCATGAGGTTTGTCCGGCATCCGTGCCATAGACTCATTCCTACATCTGTTATCGTTGTTTGCCCGGGCGCAGCTTTAGCCCCGCTGGAAACACCGGCGGCAGGGAGCGGGTGACGTGAGATCCGACAGGTTATCTGATCAGCCCGTCGGCCGATCCAATGGGGTCCCGCCACAATCGCTGGGATAGGAACGTCGCCAAGGCCAGCGTCGCGAAAAGGATGCTGAGGATCCAAAAGCGGATCACGACCTTCGACTCGGCCCAGCCGGCCAGGTGAAAGTGGTGGTGAATCGGTGCGCAGCGGAACAGCCGCTTGCCCTCGCCGCCGCCTGGGGGTTTGGTGAGTTTGAAATAGCCCACTTGCAGCATCACGCTGGCGGCCTCGATGACAAAGACGCCGCCGGCCAGCAGAAGGATCACCTCCTGACGCGTCACCACCGCGATGTAGCCCAACAGCCCCCCCAACGGCAACGAGCCGGTATCGCCCATGAACACCTGCGCCGGGTGCGCGTTGTACCACAGGAACCCCAGACACGCCCCCAGCATTGCAGCGCAGATGACGGTCATTTCGGCCGCCCCCGCCACGAGAGGCACTCTCAGGAACTCCGCCCACGCCGCCACGCCGACCACCCACGACAACAGCAACAGCACGGCGCAGACGCTCGTCAGGCACCCCGTCGCCAACCCGTCCATCCCGTCGGTGAGATTCACGGCATTGGACGCCCCGACCATCGTGATGACCGCGATCAGAGTGTAGACCGGCATCGCCAGGGCGATCGGATATGGAATGAACGGCAGCACAAGCCCGTGCGCCGGGTTGATGGTGGCCCCTTCGGGGGTGCTCTGGCTGCCGTACCGCCAGGTCGCCCAGGCCAAAATGACGGCGCCGGCGATCTGGAAGAGGATCTTCTCCCAGCTCCTCAGCCCGTCCCGGCCGGTCGCGCCGGCGATGCGCCGCAGTTTCAGCCAGTCGTCGACCCCGCCCAGAACGCCCAGCCACACCAGCCCAAACAGCGACAACCGCACGTACATCTTCGCCAAGTTGCCGAACAGCAGCACCGAGACAAGAATCGCAATCACCACGAGGGCGCCGCCCATCGTCGGCGTGTTGGATTTGTGACGGGTCAGCTGGTTCAGATCGGCGTGGTCGAACACCGGGCGGTCGCCGAGCTTGCTGCGGATCAGGAAGCGGATCGTCCGCGGCGCGGCCAGCCAGACCAGGACAAAGCCGACCACGCCCGCACCGACCATGCGAAGAATCAGTTGCTCTTCATTGAGTAGCCAAGAAAACAAGACGCGCCTCCTTCATTTGTCGAGGGCGTGTTTCAGGCGAAGGCCTGCCGGATCGGCTCGACCAATCGCTCCATGGCCATGGAACGGGAGCCCTTGATCAGGACGACGTCTCCGGGCTTCAGCAACCCAGCGATCTCTCGTCCGGCGTCGTCAACGGAACTGAACTGCTTGGTTGCAACGTTCGCCTGGGCAGCGCCCTGGGCGATATATCGACCCAACGGCCCCACGCCAATGAGCAAATCCACGCCCTTGTCGATCACCTGCCCACCGACGGTCCGATGGAGCCCTTCGGCGTCTTCACCCAGCTCCAGCATATCGCCGAGGACCAGCACGCGCCGCTTGGCCGGGGTCTGCGCGATGACATCCATCGCGGCGGCGACGCTGTCGGGGTTGGCGTTGTAGGTGTCGTTGATGATCGTCACCTTGCCGGCGTTGATCCGTTCCAGGCGCATTTCCAGGCCCTCCACGTCGGCCAGCGCGGCGATGGCCTGGGCCTCGCTGAACCCGAACCGCTGGGCGACCGCGATGGCCGCCAGCGCGTTGAAGGCATTGTGACGGCCCGGCAGGGGCAGGGATACCCACACCCGGTCGTTGATCTGGAACCGCTGCCCATCGCCCTGCGGCTCGTAGCCCGTCAGCCGAAGTTCGCATGCATCGTCGTCGCCAAAATGGATTCGCCGACAATCGTAGCTCACCATCGCCCGGTCCAGGGCCGCCTGTCCACCTCGTACGATGGCGAACCCATCGCTCGCCAGAGACGCCAGCAGCGAGGCCTTCTCGATCGCCACGCGGTCCACGGACTCAAGCTTTTCCAAATGGACCGGGCCCGCGGCCGTAATCACCGCCACGTTGGGCTGGATGATTCGCCCGAGCGTGAGTATTTCGCCGGGCGCGCTGGACCCGACCTCGCAGATCACATAATCGTCGGCGGGCTGAACGGCCAGTAGCGTCAGCGGAACGCCGATGGCGTTATTGAAGCTCTTGGGGCTGGCCGACCCCTGATGCCGCCCCAACAAAATGTGGTGGATCATCCGCTTGACGGTCGTCTTGCCGTTGGAGCCGGTCACGGCAATGACGGTGGCGGGCACCTGCTTGCGGTAGAAGGCGGCCAACTCCCCCAGAGCCGTCCTCGTCTCCTCAACGCCGATCAGCCCGCCGCCATAGATATCGATGATGTCCTTGTCCAGCGGCACGTCGCGATCGACGATCGCCGAGATGCATCCGGCCTTGGCGGCATCGAGAAGATAATCGTGACCGTCGTGCTTGTCCCCCTTGATGGCCAGGAACAGATCGCCGGGCCGGGCGGAGCGGCTGTCGATCGTCACACCGTCGACGCTCACGTCGGCGCCTCGGCTGAGCCACCGCCCGTGCACCGCCAGGCGAATCTCATTGGGCGTGAATGCTTTCACCGCTGTCCGCTCCCATTGGCCAGGATCTCCGAAGCCACCGCCGCGTCGTTGAAGTCGATTCGGCGGTCGCCGATCACCTGGTAGGTCTCGTGTCCCTTGCCCGCGATCAGGACGACGTCGCCGGCCTGGGCTTGGCCGATGGCTTCGGCGATCGCCGAGCGGCGGTCGACCAAGACCGTTGCGCCCCGGCGATGCGAGTTGTCCAGGCCAGTCAGAATCTCGTTGATGATGCTCGGCGGGTCCTCGGTGCGCGGATTGTCGGACGTAATGACAAGCTGATCCGCGAAGTCCTGCGCGACGCGCGCCATCCGCGGCCGCTTTGTGCGGTCGCGGTCGCCGCCGCAGCCGAATACCAGAATCAACCGCCCCGCCGTGATCGGGCGAAGAGCGCCAAGCACGTTTGACAGCGCGTCGTCGGTGTGGGCGTAGTCCACAAACACCGAGAACGGCTCCTCCGACGCCACTCGCTGCAGCCGACCCGGGATGCAGTCCGTCTTGGCCAGCGCGTCGGCCACCGTCTGCAGATCGACGCCAAGGGCATCGGCCACCGCAGCGGCGGCCACACAGTTATAGACGTTGTGACGGCCGATCAAAGGCGTCGTCATGGCCATCTGCCGCTCGCCGGCGGTCAGCAGAAACTCCGTGCCGCCGATGTCGACGCGATCGATTCGGGCCCATACCTCTGCCGCCGACGACAGGCCGTACCAGGTCACCGGGGCTTGGCTGGCCTGTTCGAAAAGATCGCCCGCGGGGTCGTCGCGATTGATGACGGCCACGGCATCGGCCCGGAGCGACTCGAACAGGCGCCGCTTGGCGGCGACATAGGCCTCCGGCGTGCCGTGGTAATCCAGATGGTCGCCTGTGATGTTCGTCAGCACGACGACGTCGAAATCGACGCCCGCCACCCGATGCTGATCCAGCGCGTGGGAGGAAACCTCCATCACCATGTGCGTTCCACCTGCCGCGACGGTCTCGGCCATCATGGCCGCCAGGTGAATCGGATCGGGCGTGGTGGTAGTGGCGGGCTCATGTCGGGCGCCGGCCTCGTAGCAGATCGTCCCCAACAACCCAGGCCGAAAACCGGCCGATTCCAGGATGCGCCGAAGCAGCCACGTGACCGTGGTCTTGCCGTTGGTGCCTGTGACGCCGACGACCGACAGGGCCCGTCCGGGATGGCCGTGGATCGCCTGGGCCAGCGGCCCGATGGCCTCCCGCGTGTCAGCCACCACGGCGTGAGGGATGCCGGCGGGTACCTGAGCGGCGTCTTCGCAGATCACCGCGGTCGCCCCGGCCTCGGCGGCAGAGGCGATAAACCGGTGCCCGTCGGCGACGGCCCCACGGATCGCCACAAAGCATGCGCCCTTGCCCACCTGCCGCGAGTCGTCGGTCAGCGCCGTCAACTCGGCGTCACCGCTCAACGACTGCGGGGTGATTCCGGCGTCGGACAGGAGTTCTGACAGCAACATTCCAACCGGCCTTTCGATGGCGTCGGACAAGCAAATCGCTCGCCCCTGCCGCGGTGCGCACACGGCCCGCTCCGGGACTGAAAGGCACTTTACCATAAATCGCAGCCATCCGCTGTATGTCGCGGCCGCCGGCTGCCTTGCCCCAGCTAGCGTGCGCGGGCCAGTTGCTCATCCGGCGCGTCGGGGGGAACGTCCAGATACGCCAACGTCCGGCTGAGCACCTTTCGAACGTAGGGGGCGGCCACTTTCGACCCGTAGTACCCCTTGGATTTGTCCGGCCAGTAGACCGAGATCAGACACACCACTCGCGGCGACCGGACCGGGGCGCCGCCGACAAAACTGCCCGTGTAGGCCCCATCCACATACCCGCCGGGGCCTGGAATCTGGCCGGTTCCCGTCTTGCCGAAGCTGCTCCAACGGTCCAGTCGGCAGGCTTTGCCCGTGCCGCGCTGGACGACCTGCTCCATCACAGCCACCGCCTGGGCCGCCGTCCGGGCCGAAACGACCCGACGCACCACCTGACGCTCGCTGCGCCACACGACCTGGTTCGAGGCGTCGCGGACATGATCGACCAGTTGCGGGCGCAGCAACTGCCCGCCATTGGCCAGCGCCGAGAACGCCATCACCAGTTGCAGCGCGCTGACGGATATTTCCTGGCCGAACGGCACGCGCCGCAGGCTGTAGCCGTTCCATTGGTCCGCCGGCCGAACGATACCGGCCGACTCGCCCGGCAGACCGATGCCGGTCTTGGCGCCAAATCCGTACCGCATCGCTGCGGCGTGCAGGCGGCCGTTGCCAAGCCTCTCACCGATTTTGGCCATGCCGATGTTGCTGGAGAACACCACCACGTCCTCCAGCGTCATCTCCCCGAATGCTTTGCCGTGGTCGGTGATCCGTCCGCCGCGGCGGGCCGAATAGCTGCCGTCTTCACAATCGATGAGAGTCTGATAGTTCGCCAGCCCCTGGTCGACGGCCACCGCCGCAAAGAGCGGCTTGGCCACGCTGCCCGGCTCGAACGGGGAGCCGATGGCCCGATTCGCCCGGTGGGCGGCCTGGGCCTCCTGATACCGATGCGGGTCGAAACTGGGCGCCGAACACATCGCCAGGATGCGCCCGGTCGTCGGCTGGACGACGACCCCAACGCCCCACTTGGCTTCGAAGGTATCGACGGCCTCGGCGACGGCTTCGGCGAGGTACGATTGAATGGCCAGATCGATCGTCAGGTAAACGTTGTCGCCGTCGTGCGGCGGAATCGTCTCGGCGGCGGCCAGCCAAATCGGGCGGCGCTGGGCGTCGGCGACCATCACCTCGCGCCCATCCACCGCGGCCAGGTGCTCCTGCAATGCCAGTTCCAGCCCACCCCCCGCCTCGCCATTGCGACGCCGATAGCCAAGCACCGTCGCCGCCAAGGCCCCATTGGGGTACTCCCGCCGCCACTCATGGCTGATCCCGACGGCGAGGCGTTTCAGCGATTTGACAGCCTGGACCTGGGCATCGGCCAGATCGTGCTTGATCCACACAAACCGCCCGCCACGACGCGCCATGATGATCTTTCGAACGGCTGCGGGGTCCATCTCGACGGCCTCGGCCAGTTCACCGACAACGGGCCCGAGCTGGGCGTCGGAGATCAGGGCCGAGTCGACGTAGCAGCCCGGCGACTGTTTGCTGCCGGCCAGCAACCGGTAGGTCTGCCCGCTATGGGCCCAGATGCTGCCCGGCCGGGCGGGGATGGGGACCACCATGCGCTGCTGCCGCTCGACGTACCGGACGGCCGCAGCCTGGCCGCGACGGACCATCGTCGCCAAACGAACGGCCAGGACGGCCATCGTCAGCAGCAGGACGGTGAAGAGGAAATTCAGCCGAGCAAGGGACCGTCGTTCGAAGCGGCTTTGGCTGTTCGAAGATTCTGGCGACATGGCAAGGGCGTTGGCCTATCGAACGGCCGAGCCGGCGCCGCCTGAGGAATCCGATAATTGAACAACTGTCCCCGAGCGGTCGGCCAAATCCAGCGACCCGACCTGAACGATCTGGCGGATGCGCCCCGGACTGGTGACCTCGCCGAGGAGAATCTGCTGATCCCACAGCTGGCGGCGAAGCTGGACCTGCTGGCGGTCCAACTGGCGGATCTCGTGGCGCGCACGCACCTCACTGCGACGAAAATGAACCAACGCCGTCGCCACCGCCGCCAATATCACGATCACCATCATCCAGCGCATCGCAGCCGTTCCTCGCACCGTCTAGGGGATAATAAGTTCAACGCCAACAGGCACATAATCTGGATCGGCAATCCAGCCGCGGTTGGCGTTAAGCAATCTTTGGACCGCCTGGGGGCTGTCGTCGCCCATCAGCCGCCGGGCGATGCTCGTGAGGGTGTCTCCCGCCTGGACGGTATACCGCCGCGACGAACGGGTGGACGTGGCGGCGCCCATGCGGTCTTCGAGTTCGGCCATGGTCAGTTCTTCGGTCTGCCAAACCGTCGCATCGGATCGCGCCTCGTCGGTCCCGCCGCTCGACGGCAGCGGCGGGATCACGAGCACCTGCCCCACCGCCAGGGTCGACTCATCCGGAAGCTTGTCGCGGTTGGCATCGTAAATACGCCAGTACTCGTCCTCTCGCCCCACGCCGTAGATCTGCGCTGCGATGCGTCTGAGCGAATCACCTGAGCGGACGGTATAGGTCTTCGGCCGCCTTGGGCGCACAACGGCCCTGTCGCCGTCACCGCGGCGCGCCATCAGCGTCCCCCGCTCGCCAGTCTCGCGACTTCTCTCGGAGGTCAACTCGCGCGCGGGTGGCCGCGATCGATGCACGATCGGCGCCCGCCGCTCAACGATACGAACAGGCGCTCGGCGCGCACGCTGGGCGTGTTCATACGTCGCGAGGTCCCGGTCCGAATCCCGAGCACCCTCCACCGTGCCTTCGGGGGGCGTGGGGTTGGTCAGTTCGCTGAGAATCAGTCCAAAGGCGAGGATGAACAGCAGCCCCACCAACAATCCGATTCGCGTGTCCCGTGTCATGTTCTTGGCTCCATCCAGACAGCCACGGTCATGCAGCGATTTTTATGATCGCACGGAGCTTTGCCGATCTGCTCCGCGGGTTGCCTCGGACTTCCTGTTCCGTAGGCACAACCGGCTTCTTTTCAACCAGAACTGCTCGGCCTGTCGCAGACCAAGACACAAACGCCTGCTTTACAAGCCGGTCTTCCAGTGAATGGAAGCTAATAATTCCCGCTCGACCGTGAATAGACAGGATTTCCGGCAATAGTTCAAGTAATCTTGCCAACTTTTCTAACTCGGAATTTACCACTATTCGCAAGGCCTGAAATGTCCGCGTGGCTGGGTCGACGCCCCGGCGCCGGTGACGGGCGGGCGCCGGATATGCACGGCGCACGATCTCGGCCAGTTGCCCCGTTCGCTCCAGGGGCCCCATCTTGCGAGCAGCGGCAATGGCGCGCGCGATGCGGCGGCTGTATCGTTCCTCGCCGTATTTATAGATCATGTCTGCGAGGTCCTTCTCGTTCGTCCGGTTGACCAGGTCGGCCGCCGTCGTCGTCAAACGATCGTCCAGCCGCATATCCAGCGGGCCGTCCGTCGAAAAACTCAGGCCACGCTCGGGGTCGGCCAACTGGTTGGACGAAACGCCCAGGTCGGCCAACAGCACGTCGGCTGAGGCAACGTTGGCCTCGGCCAACACGACGGCCGTTTCGGAAAAGTTCGCGCGAAACAAGCGAACCCGGTCGCCGAAATCCTTCAGATGCTCCTTGGCGAGCCGCAGATTGTCTTCGTCCACATCCATGCCAATCAGTTGTGAATCCGGCCCGGCCGCTTCCAGAAGTGCCCGGCCGTGCCCGCCAATCCCCACCGTACAGTCGACGAGGACTTTAGGGTGTGCGGGACAAAGTAGCTCCGCCACCTCGTCCCGCAGTACGGCCGTATGAACGTCGCTGCGGTCCATCGCAACCCATACGCCTAGTGCTTCGCTGTTGCCGCATGGAGTGCCTCGACGACCTTGTCAGACAGCTCAATCCCGGCATACACATCCCCCAGCGCTCGAACGCGGTCAAGCCTTTGGACTAGCTCCAGCAGGCGCTGCCGATGCCAATCACTCAATTGCACTGGCTCGGTCAGGCTTTTCCGCAATTCGTCGAGTGTGACCGTGCGGCATCCTTGCCGCGACGACGACTCGCTCGAAGCATTCTGGGGGATGAGCATGTTCGGATTCCTTTCCTACCGGGTGCGGCTGCTCTGTATCGCTGCCGACAGCGGACATCCCGCATCCACCGACTGCGACCATCTGACATCTATGCGGTTGTCTTCATTCGCCGTCGCCCTGCTGCAGGCGATCCGCCGCTTCGTACAACGCCTCACCTAGCGTGGGCAGTTCTTCAGCGACGCGGCGCTCGTATTCATCGGTCGGCCAAATCTCAATGTGGTCGTCGTTGCCGATCAGCGTGATCTTCTTGTCGATCACGGCCCGCTCCATGGATTTCTCCGGCAGGACGACCCGGCCCTGCGCGTCCGGCTTCAACAGCCGGGCCATCGCGAACCACAGGTCGATCTTTCGCCGGTCCCGTGTCGGCAACGCCGTCCGCTTCATCGTGCCCACAAGCTTCTTGTAGTACCGATCCGGATACAGCCAAAGATGCCGGTCCGGGCCGAGAATCAGGATGAAGTTCGAGCCATCATCTTCGGTGTTGATCAACTCCCGAAGAGACGCACTGATCGACAAGCGATTCTTGTCGTCGATCGACTGCTCAAACTCGCCTACAAAAAGCGGCACGATGTGGGCCTTTCTGGAACTAACTGGGACCGAGAGGGAATCTACACCATTGCCAGGGAAACACAAAGCAAAAAAAACATTTTCTTCCCGTCGAGTTTTTCCCGTCCCACGCCAAGCGGACGTTGGGGCCACTGCCGCCAAACCGCTTGGCACTGCGACCGACCCGATCTCTCAAGTCCTAATTGCCAAATGCGTTACAGGGTGGCAGTTGCGCGGCCCTAGCGGCCTGCACGAACGATATCCTGCCACATCATTCACTATCGACCATCATAGCTTCAGATGCTGAGCGTTTCTCGCCCCTCAAAGCCGCTTCTCAGGCCCTGTGCCCCGCGCCAATTCCTCGTACAGACGAGCGTGTCTGGCAACGTTCGTTTGGATGCTGAACTCGTCTCTGATTCGCCGGTGTCCGGCCGCTGCGAGAGTGTCCCGCAGATGCTCATCGGCGGCGATCATCGCCATGGTCGAGTCATCAGCCGCTTGCTCAATTGGTTTGTAGCCTGGACTTCCCGGCTCGACCGGCGCCTGGTCACTCTGTTCACCATCCATCCCGGGCATATCACTCATGTCTTCTGCCATCACTGCCGCCGGCAGGGAAAATATAAAGACTATGAGAAACATAATGATCAGCAAGTTCTTGGATATTTTTCTCATTTTCATAGCAACTCCAATTTTACCATAGGTTATTTTACCATAGGTTATACAGTTTAAGACCCTAGTTTTCCCGGATTTTCCGATTCGCTACTCCCAGCGCCAGAGCTTCACGCTTATCACGAAGAACACGGCTGTCGTGGCAGCCAACACCCCGAGCTCAAATTTGATCGCCCCGAGTGGTTCCGCTTTTATCATGACATCTCGCATCGCGTCTGCCAGATACTTGAGCGGCAGCGCTTTTATTACCGGTCTAATCCACGCGGGCGCTGTTTCCACCGGGAAAAATACGCC
>LAZR01000630.1_pt1 | contig 25825 bp, 22 predicted proteins | sample 329461 | NCBI WGS metagenome assembly LAZR01 (sample SAMN03002196, study PRJNA259156) | marine sediment metagenome | biome: sea floor; feature: Hydrothermal impacted sediments; material: marine sediment; isolation source: Loki non-amplified sample from Loki's castle hydrothermal vent sediment ...
TTATAAAACATTCTCCTGATCATTGGAGTGAAGAATCAAAATGCCTGAGGAGCACTAACCTCAAAAGGAGTTATTCATGGATGAATACGAAGGTAGAATTGAATGGATGAATTACCTTAATGTTATCTGGAAAAGAAAATGGCTCATCATAATATCTACTTTCCTATGTGCCCTTGCAGCCGGAGTATTTAGCTTTTTACAACCTCCGGTGTGGGAAGTGGATGCTACAATTCAAGCAGGCAAAATTTTTGATAAGGATAGGCATGAAGAAGTTTTAATCATCGAGGGAGAGCAACTAGCAGGACAGATTAATGAGGGTTATTTCAATAATTTAATTGCAGCTGAACTAAGCCTAGATGTTATGGAAATGCCAAAAATAAAGGCAAGGAACTTACGATGGACGGAGTTAGTGAAAGTCTCCATAAGAGCAAATGATGTAGAAAAGACCAAGCAAATTTTATACTCTCTTTTCAATCATTTAAAAAAAGACTTAGATAAAAAGATTGATGTTGAATTCATAAGAATTGATACTCAAATTTCGACTAATGAAAACTTAATAAAGCAAACAATAATAGAGAAAAATAAAATCCCACAAGAAATCATTTCAGCAAAAAATAAAGTGAAAATTTCAGAAGATCGGGTTAATAGCATTATGGAGGAAATGAAAGCTGCTAAAACAAGAATCGATGAGTTAGAAAAGCAACAAAGAAAAGCTCTTGCCGATAAAAAACAGGTAAGCGATGCCATAAGCCTTCTCCTCTACTCAAACGAAGTCCAACAGAATCTGCGTTATTATAATACCCTTGACGAAAAATTAAGCAAAGAAAAGATCACTCAAGAAGATTTAAAGTTGAATTTAGAAGGGAAAAAAACTGAAATTGAGGAAATTAATAATGAAATTGATAATATCAAAGATCAGATTGCGCTTTTAAATGAAAAAAAGGCAAGAGTAGATTATGCTCAACTCATTAAAAAACCTACATCTTCTCTAGGACCTGTTTTTCCTAAAAAGAAACGCAATGTCATGATTACAGGCATATTAGGCCTCATGATTTTTACCATGCTTGCCTTCTTCCTCGAATACATCGAAAAACAAAAACCTAAAAGCTGAAGACTAAATAAGAAAGGTTTATCTCGTTTTTTTACTCTAATATCATTCTAATAAACCAAATAACAAAATCTCTATCGTATCATAGAAAAATAAGCGCAACTATTTCGTATTTTTTATATAGGTCAAAGAGACTATCCATACCATTTCTCGCTTTTTTTCTCTGTTAGCTAAATTTTAAAAGTGGACTAAATTTAGGTCTTCATTTTTGACTTTTTTGTATGCCAACTAATTTTATGTCAAGCCTTGACAAATTCTCCTCAAATAAATAGAGTGTAAGCAAATTATGATAGGATAAAAAAAAGGTGATGAAACGAGCGCGAAGAATTGAGGGAAGAGCCATAACATATTACATAAGCGCTGAAGGAAAAAATGGAGAAAAAATTTTTAAGGATGACGAAGACAGACTTTCTTTCATAAATCTATTCCGGCAACAGAATATTAAGAATAATCTTAAATTCTACGCCTATGTTCTCCTGCCAAAACAATATTATTGCCTCGTCGAAAATTACGGAAATATGCTCTCAAAATCTATGCATCGAATACACAGCGACTATGCAAATTATTTCAACCGCCGCTATAACCGCAGGAATAAATTATTTAAAGACCGCTACTCATGCATCATCATAGATAAAAAGAATTATCTGGCAGAGGTAAGTTGTTACCTTCATTTACTGCCCAAAAAAAATGGAGTGACAAAATCGCTCTTCAAATATAAGTGGAGCAGCCTTCCGGGGTATATAAACAGAGAAAAAAGAGAGGATTGGGTGGATTATGATCCCATCCTGACTATGTTCAATGGGAAAAGCCATAAGGCATTTTTAAACTATCAGAACTACCTCAAAAAAAATCTAAAAAAACAAATCGCTTCTCCATTTGAAAGATTAAAAGATAACATCATTTTGGGAAGCGAAGAATTTAAAAAAGAAGTACTTAAAAAACAAAATGTGAGTAGAATTGCACCCCAAAGAGATGAAGACATTCTTGCTAGAAAAATAATAAGATTAGCCGCTCAATCACCCTCTTGGTCTTCTTTAAAAGTTAAAAAGAAAAAACTTAACCACACTATTCTTTCGCGCAATGCAGCCATATATTTTTTAAAGAAATATACAGATTTGAGTAACCAGCAAATAAGCACCTATTTCAAATCTTTGAAAAACTCCAGCATCAGCCAGATGAGCCATAGATTCGATCTAATTAAAGAAAAGAACAAGACTATAGAAAAAATCTCTGCGTCCCTGGATGAAAAAATATAAAAATTATTTTAAATATCCAAACAAATAATAACTTAGGTCAAATGCACTTAATAAATAGATTAAAAAAGATGAACCAAACAAACGAGATGGACGAAGTGTAGGTAACAGACGGAAAAGACTGAACAGACGACATAAAGCAGAGTGCAGAACAATTTAAATTGTTTTTTAAAGCTAACGGCGGTAGCCTATAAATTTTACACTTTCCATACTTTAAGGACCATCTAGGTCTTTTAATCAACATCTGCCCTTCTCACCTAACCTAGCCAGACAAACGGGGCAAACGAGAAAAAATATTCCAATATTTTCAACCATGACAATTTCAATTAATTGTAAATAAAGGCGAGATATGTCTGCTATTGAAATTATTGAAAATTTTGAAGGTGCTTCGATAGGGAAACACCATATTCGTGATGACAAAGTCTTTGCAACCCTAAGAGAAGAACCACTGGTCAAAAAAGATGGTATTGTTCATGATTATAACTGGCATTTTGTATTCGGTCTAAGGAACAATTCTAACCATTCAAAAGAAATAGAGATATTTATTAATTGTGATAGGAAGAATAATCTTCAATATAAAAGTTATATCCTGGGACAACAAAACGCTGATTTAGATTTTTACCCTCTGACTAATATCGAAGCATATACTGATACTTTTAAGAAATATTATATAAAAGTTGTATTATCAGAAAAAGAAACTCTCTACATTTCCAATACTTTTTTCAGAAGCTTAAAACTTCTCTATAATACATTTGGAAACTTATCCAAAAACTTATATTGCACAAAAGAACCATACGGAAAATCATTTGAAGGGAGAGATTTATTAGCTTATGTTTATTCTGATGGGGAGATTTCAAATAATTATAAACCCACTTTTGTTATAACTTCAGGATTTCATCCTATGGAGGCAGACACTTTTGCCACCGAAGCAATTATGGAAAAATTAAATATTAACGAAAGTAAGAGTTTGTTGAAATATTTTAATTTTATAATAATACCTATTGTTAATCCTGATGGCTTTTCGCATGGGTATAACGGTTGTAATGTGAAAGGTATAAATTTATACTGGGATTTTAAGGAAAAAGACAAAACCAACGCGCCCGAAGCTTATTATTTATGGCGATATTTCCTAAAAATGCTCCCTTCTATTTATTTAGATTTTCATTCTTATACATTTCAACTACATAGAAAAAAAGCTTCCCCTTATATAAAACCCCTCTTTTTCTACAGAGGAGAGGAAGTAAAAAATCTGGTTAACACAATCAACAAAGAATTGATTTCTTTGCATAATGGTAACTACGTATCAGGAGATTTGACATATGCTCCTTCTACCTTGTCTTATAAATTAACTGATAAATTTAATACAATAACCTATGCAAAATATCACTTGCATATTATGGGTGGAAAAGAAGAGTTTAAGAATAAAGGTGTAAATATTGTAAAAAAAATTTCTCAACGTTTAATAACAAATAATCTTCATGATAAAAATAAAATTTTGGCTTATCCTCACGGTCATGTTAGAAGTAACATAAAAGATATCATAAGGAGAAAATTAAAGATTTTATGGATTTTTAAAATAAAAGTCCTTATTAAGAGAATTCTATTCAAAATATAAAATTTTGCTTTGTCCCAAAGATCCGTGATTATATGTCATTGCGTTCATAATTCCTCAGAGAAAAGACAGTGGCTGAAGGTAATATAAATAATATAGAAAGCCCTATTTTATTGGGAATAATTCCCGCGAGGGGCGGCTCTAAAGGAATAAAAAATAAAAATCTGAGAAAAGTTTTGGACAAACCTTTAATCTACTACACGATAAAAGATGCTTTAAGCTATAAAAAAATCTATAAAACTATAGTTACTACTGATAGTTTAGAGATTGCTGAGGTAGCAAAAAAATACGGCGCAGAAGTGCCTTTTATAAGGCCAAAAAGATTAGCTGAAGATAACACTTCCATGATAGAAGTCTTAAAGCATGCTTTAATGAAATGTGATCAAATTTACTCTTTGAAAATAAATGGTATTGTTCTCTTAGATCCTACAAGCCCCGTGAGGAAAAAAGATGATATTAATGAAATGATAGATATTTTTATAGAAAATAGACCGGATTTAGTAGTGGCAGCAACCAAAAGCAAAAGGAATCCCTATTTTAACATGGTAAAAATAAATAAAAGTGGTTATGCCCAATTAGTTTTAAAAGGGAATTTCGTTCGCAGGCAGGACGCACCGCCTATTTTTGATATTACAAATAATTGTTGGATTTTTTCCAGGCAAGCCATTCTAAGAGGTTGGAGAATTCCTCGAAAAACAATCGCTTGTGAAACTGATGGTTTATATATTGATATAGATGAAGAAGATGATTTAAAATTCTTTGAATACTTTTTGAAATCAAGAAAAAGGAAATGAACGCGCTGTTTTTTACACAAAGTTCGAGCTTAGATATGTTTTATAATCTTATGCTGGCTATGAAAAAATCCATATCTCTAGAAAAAATTGGATTTTATGTGGCTGATTCAAAATTTTTCAAAGAGTTCAAACAAGAATATCCAGAGATAGAATCAAATTCATATTTGATCTTAAAGGAATGGGAAATTATTCGAGATTCAAAAGATATTAAACGTGACCTTTCTTTGCTTGAACAATATGAGAAAGAAATCGGTCAACCTTATTTATGGAATGCTTTAGTTGCCGATCGTCGGATTTACTTCGGGAAGAAATACGCATACGATCAAGATTACAAGCCTCGATTCAGCCATGAAAGGATGTTGTCTATCCTCCAGGAAGGGCTCAAAAGAATAGAAGTGTTTTTTGATGAAATCCAGCCCAGCTTCATAGTCTCATTTCAGTGTAATACCATAGGAGACTATCTGTCGTATCTTTTTGCCAGGGCTCGTAATATTCCAATCTTGAATCTTAGACCAACAAGAATACGAAACTATTTTTATTGCGGCGAAACTGTAATGGAACCTTCTGATCATCTCCAAGAAATGTACGAACAATTTCTTAAATATGGTATTGATACTTCTCTAAAAGATGAGGCCGCAAAATACCTTCAACAGGTACAAAAAGCTCATGCAATGTATGAAGGTGTGGTACTGTCTTCAAATAAACCTCCAGGAATGGTGAATTCGAAAAAAAAACCGTTCAATTTATTAAAATTAAAAAGTCTCTTGGATTTATTAATCGGAGAATACAAGTTCCGTTTCGGAGAATACCGGGATGATAATCACATTTCAAGTTATATTGGGCACTTTGTAGGGCAGAGGATCATCAGGCCTTGGCGAGCCAGAATGATGGAGAGACGATTTCGCAACTTATATGTCCGGTCAAAAGACCTTCCTCTCTTAAACTACGCCTTTTTCCCGCTTCATACTGAACCGGAAGTAACACTTTCTGTGTACAGTAAGCCTTATCGCAATCAAATCGAAGCCGCTCGCTTATTCAGTCACAATCTTCCCATAGGCATGAAATTAGTAGTTAAAGAACATCCCTGGGCAATTGGGAGAAGACCTCTTAGCTATTATCTTAAGTTAATGGAGATCCCCAATGTTTTGCTTGCTCATCCAGGCTTAAACTCAAGAGAATTGGCCTCTCATGCACGACTTATCACAGTCATTGCTGGTTCTGTAGGTCTTGAGGGATCGATGTTAAAGAAACCAGCAATAGTTCTGGGGCAAACTCCCTACAATTTCTTACCTAATAGTATGATTCGCTATGCAGAGAATCCAGAACGTTTGGGTTATGAGATACAAGATCTTCTGGAAAATTATGAATATAACGAAGCAGCACTACTAAGTTATATATCAGCAGTAATGAATAATTCAGTAAGTATAGATTTTTATTCAAGATTGCTTCGCAGACCAGGGGTTTATCGAGAAAATCAGCAGCAGGCGGATATCGATGAAGATAAAGAGAGGCAAAATCAAATTGAAAGGTTAGCGAAGTATCTTATAAATCGTTATAATATTTTTGTTTCAGCCTCATCCAATTTAAGCAACATTGAGTAAAAAAAGTAATAGTCCACAAGTCCTGGCAATAATTCCAGCAAGAGGTGGCTCAAAGAAAATTCCAAAAAAAAATATAAAGCTGTTAGCAGGTAAGCCATTAATCACATATACAATCGAAGAAAGTAAAAAATCAAAGTACATAAGCCGAATTATACTATCTACAGATGATGAAAAAATTGCTATTATTGGTAAAAAACTTGGTGTGGAAGTTCCATTTTTAAGACCTTCTGAGCTTGCGGAAGATCATGTGACTGATCTTCCAGTTTTTCAACATTGCCTAAACTGGCTGAGAGAAAATGAAAATTATATTCCTGATATAATTGTTCATTTAAGGCCTACCGCTCCACTTAGGAAAAATTATCATATTGATACAGGCATCGAGCTATTATTGAAGTCTCCTGGAGCAGACTCAGTGCGGAGTGTAACAGCCGTTGGGCAGCATCCGTTAAAAATGTGGAAAATAGAAAATAATAGGCTTGTCCCCTTTGTTTCAGAAGAAATAAGTGGAATTAAAGAAAGTTATAATATGCCCCGGCAAAAGCTTCCCCTAGCCTATATCCAGAATGGTTCAGTAGACGTTATATGGACGAAAACCATTCTGGAAAAAAATAGTATGTCTGGAGATATTATTGCTCCATTTGTAATGGAAGAACGGGAATCAGTAAATATCGATACTGAAATAGATTTTTCACTTTCAGAGTTGATCATGAAAAAATAGGAGATTCAATCTTCATGTTAAAACAGGGGAAAATAGCCAAGGTTAAGAGAAAGATAGAATCTATACATTCACTTTTTAGACGTTTGAGGAAAGAAGAGTTTACAAAGAAATTGAGCATATCTGAGGGATTAAAAATTCCTATAACTTCAGATGTAGATGTGGCTGTAGTTGGAGGTGGTATTAGCGGAATAATAAGTGCTATTTGTGCTGCAAGGAGCGGCGCGAAGACTCTTCTTATAGAACAGCAGGGGTGCCTAGGCGGGCTGGGAACACTTGGGTTAGTACCTCATATCAGCAACCAGTTCTTTGATGCTTCCGGAAAGCAAATAACCAAGGGAATCGTTGATGAATTTATGGACAGGGTAGCAAATGCAAGGGGAATACCTCTGGAATGGAAAGACTGGAGAATTCCCAAATATCCGTTTGATATTGAAGTATTTAAATTAGTTTCATATGAGATGCTTGAGGAAGCAGGTGTATCCATAATGCTCAATACCTTTTTCTCAGATGCAGTATCAATAGATAGAAAAATTGGGCACATTATTGTCGAAAACATAATGGGAAGACAGGCTATTGAGGCAAAATTTTTTATCGATTGTACGGGGAAGGCTGCAGTAGCAATAAGTACCGGGGTTCCTACTAATATAAATTCTGACCTTACAGATTCGGACTCTATAAAGGGAGTTGCGGGTGCTTTAATGAAGCGAATAGGATGGGCAAAGCGAACTGAAAAAACATCTTCTCTTCAACTTGCTGTTTCGGGTGTTGATTTTGAGAGACTTTATAATCATATTATTCATAATCCCGATGGATTTGATACCTATTTCAGAGGAGAGCTTAAGGAAGATATAGAACTTTTTAAATACTTATGGAATGAAAAAGGTATTTTTTACATTCCTCATACGAGAAATTTTGAGAAAGAAATCCAAAAAGCAGTTAGCGAAGGATTTTTTAAAGAACATACGTGGCGCTATAGATCGATTGGTGAATGTGGAGTTTCAATAGATGGATTAAGGTCAAATGGAATCCTTACCATAACAGCAAATAAGGTGATTATAGACCCTTTTTCCGAGGATGATATAACTAACGCCCTGGTGAAAGGTCAAGAGATTTGTTTCGAGATATGGCGATTATTTAAAAAATATATACCTGGTTTTGAAAATTCTGTAGTAATCGCAGTAGCACCTCTTTTAGGTATTAGGAGAGCAGCCCAGATAATAGGTAAAAGAATTTTGACTGTACAGGAACGTGAGGAAGAGAGAAAATATGCTGATGTTATTGGTATGTATTCTAGAAAAACTAAGAATGCAAGAGAAATCCCCTTTTTTTGTACAATTCCTAAAAATATAACTAACTTGTTTATAGGAAGTGGGAAGTCCGTATCTACAGATGATTTCGTTATGTTTAGAAACAAACCTCATTGTATGATTATTGGGCAAGCAGTTGGTATGGCTGCTGCTTTGTGTATTAGGAAGGCGGAAGCAAATAATAATCTGGATATAAAGCTCCTTCAATCAGAACTTCTTAAACAGGGGGTCTATCTGGGAGAAGCTGATAGATTGCAGGAATTAGGGTTAAGAAGAAGATAACAAAAGGATATTATTTATGAAAGTGAAGATTTTTGGCGCAGGTTCTATAGGTAACCATCTGGCACAGGCAGCACGCACAATGGATTGGGAAGTTCTTATTTGTGACAGCGACAGAAAAGTGAAATACTCCCCAAAAACTGGACAAAGGAATAAGGTGCATGATGGCCTTTAATAATATGCTAGGAGTTATGGTAAATAAGAATAATATATAATTCTAATAAAAAGAAAGGCATAAATCCTAATTATCTTTTTGCCAATAGATAAATCTTTTTCCAACAGTCTTATGAATTTGATAACTATGAAGGCTCTTTTCTTTAAATACAAGGATGAAATTTTGCATAATATAAGAGTCTTTATTCAACCTACCCTCGTCCGGTTGTTTCCATCCCGATGGTATTCTGATAGAGCACCGGATTTTCTTATAGTAGGATTGCAAAAATGTGGCAGTACCTGGTTGGCGATTCTACTTGATAGCCATCCAGAAATAACCTGTATTCCAACCATTCTTCGTCCTGGCGCAACCAAAGGAACTAAAGAAGGGCATTTTTTTGATACTTTAGAAGCAATTGATAAAGACAGAAATCTTTTTCAAATACGTATTATTCAGGGGCATAAAGGTTTCTTCAGTGATCTCTACCAGTTGGTTGATAAAGTTGATCGTGAAGAATTAATTAGGAAACTGGTAAAGCGCTATAATGCTTTTTTGCTGCGCCAAAAAAAAACCAGTTCACGATTGGTTGGGGATAAGACTCCCGAATACATTTTTTATTTAGATTTGATCGAAAATCTGTACCCACAAATTAAAAATATTTGTATTCTAAGAAATCATTGTGATCGAATAGTTTCCTTCCATTACCAACAAATAGGGAAGAAACGCTTGAAACACAAAGTTATTGAAGATCGGGAGGTAGAGGATTACTGTGATCGAATTGAAAGAGAGTATAAGGCACTTTTAGCCTTTAAAGGATCCATACAATTTATAATTTATGAAAATCTTTTGATCAACCCTCTTCCTTCTTTAATAGCCATGTTGAACTATCTTAAAGTTTCAACGGATGAAAAATTATTAAGAAATATCATTGAACAATCACGTTTTGAAAGTCTTTCTGAAGATCCTTCTAAAGGGGGCAGAAATCCAAGGAGGAGAACTATGTTCCGTAAGGGCGTAATAGGCGAGGGCCAAAAAGAAATGACTGAAGCCCAGAGAAAATATGTTTATAGACGCTTAGAAAGATTAACCAGTGAATTAATGGAAAAATATTCTCTAGATTTAAATCACTATATAAGCTTTTAAAATATAAATAAAACAATTTATCCATAATTTATATCAATTTCAAGTAACTCTGCTAAAAATAAAATATCGCTCGCAAAGAATATATTAATTTGCTCCATACCCATTATTTATTTTAAGCTAATCTAGAGCCACTTTTAGGTAGAGCACATTGAAAGTTAACTATTTGAAAAGCTCCATATAGTTTTTCTCGATCTTCAAACACTAAACATGTCCAAAGATGGGAAAGTATTGCAATCAAATAGTCTAAGCGTCCAAAAGAAAGACATGATCAAATTAACAGGTGTTATGTCTTTTGCAATAATTATCGGAAAGGTTTTCTCTATACCTAGTGCGATAATAACAGCCAAACTCCTTGGACCTTCCCTTTTCGGAGTACTGGCCATTCTTAATCTTATTATTCAGTACGCTGGGTATACTCACATGGGGCTTCTACAAAGTTTGTCCAGAGATGTTCCTATTGCTTATGGCAAGGGCGATAAAAGAGAGGCAAAATTAATAAAAGATACAGTTTATACAGGCTTTACTATTTTAAGCGCCTTCGCCGTGCTAGCACTCTGGATACTGTTTATTTCCGGAGTTACCTTTAAGGGAGTTTTAGATTTTCCAGTACTTATCCTTATATCATTAATTCTAATAGCAAACCGTGTTATTTCTTTCTTGAAATCTTACATCAAAGCCGAAGGAAAATTCATGATTATTGGGAGGTTAAATCTTATTATCAAATTTTTTACCCCAACTCTAAATATTCCTGCAGTTCTGCTTTTTAAGTTAAAAGGTGTTCTTTTTGCTCTGCTTCTAACCGAGGCTATATCAGTTGCATATTGTTTGATTCGCTTGAAAAAACCAAAGTTTCATTTTCGTCTAAAAATAAGAAAAACTCTCCAGCTTCTAAAGACAGGTTCCCTGATATTTATCAATAAAATTTCTGATGGTATTTTCTGGAGTGTCGACTTGATGATCCTTACTGCAATGATGTCTACTAGCTATGTTGGCCTCTACAGCATAGCTATGAGTGTTATGGGAGTAGTATTACCTTTTTCCCAAGCAATAAATATGACAGTGTATCGTAAGATGATGGTTGATGGTGGAAAATTTGGTGTTGCTTCAAAAAAACATTTCCGCAAATATACAGAAGGACTTTTTGCATGTCATTTATTGTTTAATAGTCTTGCCCTGGGATTTAGCATTCTGATTTACACGGTAATCATAAAGACAATACTTATTAAGTATATTGATAGTTTACCGATAATAATAATCTTAGGGTTTGGGTATATGATATATACTTCAAGGCTATTTTTGAGCTTTTATTTGAATATCACGAATCAACTTGGTAAGAGGCTAGTAATCATTCTGAGCGCATTAGGATTAAACGCTATATTGGACTATTTTTTGATTGTTAAAGGATACGGTCTAAAAGGCGTAGCGTTTGCCTGTTCTTTCAGCTTTTTATTAATTTCTGTTTTGATAATAGGAATTTCATTTAAACAGATCTATGGTACTCTTAAAAGTGCTTTCTCCATTATATTCAAAATATGTTCAATATCAGCAATACTGATGGGGATTATATCAGCTTTCTCTAGATGGGAGGTAATTGAGTATACTTCTAGGCTAGGTATTTATAGCAAAGTTCTGTGGGGAATGGCAGATTTGACAGTAAAGGGTTTTATATTTTCTTTAGTTTGTGTGGGCATATATTTCTTATTTTTCAGAAAATACCAACTCTATAAAGAACTTAAGCCAATAATATCCTATGCTTGGTATTCCTTCACAAATAGATTGAAAAAGGGCAAAAAAGCAGTGTATGAGGGAGAATATGAATAATGAGAAGAATAATAGAAACATTTTTAATCATTCACCATGAATCTGCTCAAGTAATCTGGTCAACATCCATTAAAAATTTGGAAAATTGAAAATAATAGACTTTTCTCTTTTGTGCCTAAAGAAATAAGTTGAATAAAAGAAAGTTATAATATGCCGCGGCAAAAAATTGCCCAAAGCCTTTATTCAAAATGGACCTGTTGATGTCATATGGACAAAGACTATCCTTGAAATAAATTCTATGAGTAGCAACTGCATCATTCCTTTTATTATGAAAGAATTGGAATCAGTAAATATCGACACTGAGATTGACCTCTTATTGGCTGAGATACTAGCTAAAAGAAAGGGAGAAATTGAATGAAAAAAGTAAAAATATTGGGGGCCGGCTCTATCGGAAATCATCTAGCACATGCTTGTCGTACAAAGGGGTGGAGTGTACTGATATGCGATATCGATAAGAAAGCCTTAGAACGAACTAAAAATGATATTTATCCAAGCAGATATGGAGTATGGGATCCTAAGATAAGACTTTCCTTGCTTAAAGAAGCACCCAAAGAGCATTTTGATATCGTCATAGTTGGAACACCTCCAGATACTCACTTAGACCTAGCTTTGGAAATCCTCAGAGAAGAAAAACCGCAGATTCTTCTTATAGAAAAACCATTGTGTACACCTTCATTAAAGAATGCACAAACTCTTTTCGAGTTATCAAAAAAATCTGATACAACTGTTCTAGTTGGCTATAATCATGTACTAGCCAAAAGCACTATTAAAGTAGAAGGGCTACTTAATGAGAATAAAATCGGTCAATTTATTACTATGAATGGAGGATTTAATGAACATTGGGGGGGGATTTTTAAAGCCCATCCTTGGTTAGCAGGCCCTCACGAAACCTATTTGGGCTTTACTGAGAGAGGAGGAGGCGCCAGCGGTGAACATTCTCATGCTATAAACATATGGCAGCATTTTGCACGTGTATTAGGAATTGGTAGAATTAATGAAGTATCTGCCTTTATGGACTTTATCGAAGAAGGAACAGCTTCATATGACCGGATATGTAACCTAAATGTTAAAACAGAAAAGGGCTTTTTAGGTCAAATCAGCCAGGACGTAATTGCACAACCCACAAAAAAATATATTTATATTCAAGGTGACAACGGATTCATTGAGTGGCGCGTCAATAAGTATCCTGGTAGTGATGCGATTATATCTCAGTGTAAAGAGAGTGGAATCCATGAGATCACTTTCCCTAAAACTCGCCCAGATGACTTTAAAGTGGAAATAGAGCATATTAACGAAATCATCAAAGGAGAAATTCCAGAAACGCCTATTTCTCTAGAAAGAGGATTAGATACGATGATGGTGGTTGCAGCAGCAAATATCTCTCATCAAAATAAAAGAATAATGACTATTGATTATAATAGTGACTATCGTCTAGATTCCATTAAGCCTTTATAATAATTAAGTAACTTTTTCAGGAGAAAAATCAATGTCAAATGATAAATTCAATTTTGACGGTCTATTTACATATGATATGGCTAATAACCATCAAGGAAGCGTTGAGCATGGCTTGAAAATCATAAGAAGTATTGCAAAAGTCTCCAATGAGTCAGGTATACAAGGTGCTTTGAAATTTCAATTTCGGCATCTGGATACGTTTATTCATCCAGATTATCGAGAATCGAAAGATAATAAGCATATTCCAAGATTTCTATCGACCAGATTAACTCCAGAAAAATTCGAAATATTAGTAAACGAAGTTAGAAAAAATAAACTTATACCTATGTGCACGCCTTTTGATGAGGAATCTGTTAGCTTGATCTCAAAAATGGATATCGATATCATTAAGATTGCCAGTTGTTCAGCAAAGGATTGGCCATTACTTGAAAAAATTGCGCTTACAGGAAAACCTATAGTCTGTTCCACAGCAGGACTAAATATAAAAGATATTGATAATATCGTAAGCTTTTTTGATCATCGGGGAGTCAACTATGCAATAATGCATTGTGTAGCCATCTATCCAACACCATCTGAAAAACTTCAGCTGAACCAGATTGAAATTTTAAATAACCGTTATCCCCATATTACTATCGGCTTTTCAACCCACGAGTCTCCTGAAAACTTTAATGCAATTAAAATTGCGTATGCTAAAGGTGCCAGAATTTTTGAAAGACATGTCGGCGTCGAAACAGATGAAATCAAACTCAATGCATACTCCTCCACGTCGGAACAGATAAAGAAATGGATAAACGCATATAATGAAGCAGTAGCCCTTTGTGGTACCGAGAATAGGCCCCCCGTTAATCGGAAAGAGGAAGAATCTCTCAAATCTCTAATGAGAGGAATTTTTATTATAAATAATATCAAAAAGGGCGCGAAAATAAAAAGATCGGACGTGTTTTTTGCTATGCCCATTCAAGAAGGACAATTATCAAGTGGAGAGTGGAACAAGGATTTAGTTGCTGACAAAGATTACAAGAAATACGAACCGATCCCCGCAGAACTTAGCAAAAAAGAGATTACGAGAAAGGAGCTTATTTATCAAGCAATTCATGAAATTAAGGGTATGTTAAATGAAGCACGAATTGTAGTCGGGAATGAATTCAATGTAGAACTCTCTCATCATTACGGTATGGAGCGTTTTCGTGAAATTGGAGCTACAATCATTGATTGTATCAATAGAGATTATTGTAAAAAACTAATCATTTTACTTCCAGGCCAGAAACATCCGTATCACTATCACCAAAAAAAGGAAGAAACATTTCAGGTGTTATCAGGAGAAATGGAAGTAGAATTGGAAGGTAAATTAAAATATATGTACCCTGGCGATACTATTTTGGTACAGCCAGGAGTATGGCATAAATTCAAAAGTTCAAGGGGAGTTATTTTTGAAGAAGTCTCGACTACCCATTTTACTGACGATTCTTTTTACGAGGATAAAACCATAAACAGAATGCCGTTGGAACAAAGAAAAACAAAATTGATAAATTGGGGTCGTCATCAGTTTGATTAAGAGCAAGGTCAAGATTATTGTATTTGATTTTGATGGTGTTATCATTGAATCTAATAAATTAAAATATGATGCTTTTTTCTCAATATTTGCAGCTGATTACAAAAATATCATAAAAGCAGTATTGACAAAGCATAGAGAAGAAAGTCGACATAGTATTATCAAGCAAATTCTCATTGAGCTTAAAAAAAATGCTTCTAGCCAAATTGATGATATTGATCAAGAAGTTCTATTTTATTCTGAAAAATATAACAATATCGTTGAACAACGTGCAGTTACGTGCAATGAAATTCGGGGGGCCGAAATAGCTTTGAAAATATTATCAACGCAATACCCTCTTTTTATCAATTCTTCCACCCCTTTGCAGCCATTAAGGAGGATTCTCGCAAAAAGGGGAATTCTAAATTATTTCAAGAATGTTTATGGCGGCCCTAAATCAAAGATTGAAAATCTGTCTGAAATCCTAGAAGAAGAGGACAAATCAGAAGGAGATGTTCTTGTAGTGGGGGACGGATGGTCAGACCTAAATTCGGCCCAACAGAAAGGATGTCTATTTATCGGTATTCATAATGAATTTAATAAATTCATTAAAAATAATTCGTTTATCGTCCTGAAAGATTTGGTAAAGTTGCCAAAATTGGCTAAGTCGATCAATATAAAGAGCTAAAAATCGTTAATTGATTTTGGTTTTAATGGTCCAGGTAATTCGCAAACAGGTAATCCCCGTCATGATATTCGAATTGATGAGCTGCAGTTTCATAATCAAAGAGTTGTGAAGTCTGGTGCGATAAAAATAGCACGTAATGAAGAAGAGCTTATAGCTTACATTAATATGTATTTGAAGGATAAAACCTTAGACAGCAATAAACGCAAAGAACTGTGCAAGCAAGAATGTGGTCCTTATGCTGGGAAAGCAGGAGAAAAAATCGGTTTGAAACTTTTAAACATATTGGGAAAATTGTGATGCATTTTTAAAAAAAAGCAATTTTTTGAAAATATTATCTTTTTTTTGCTCATTATAGAATATTCATGGTCAATCAGCCTTGCATTTTATGTGGATCAAAAAAATTTTCACTAATATCAAAAAGGATTACAACAGAAACGAAATACAGATCTTATGCTGCAAAAAATGCAGTCTGGTTCAGGTTAATCCCAGAAAAGACGAAACTTCAATTCAAAAATATTATAAAAAAGATTATCAAAAAAAGAGAAAAAAACCTATAAAAGAAATTATAGCAAATTCGATATCACGTGAAGAAATGAGAGTTCAATACCTGAAGGGTTTATCAGATCTCTCAAAAAAAAATATTCTTGATATAGGCAGCTCTTCCGGAGAATTCTTACGACATATACAATTATACACGAATGAAGCTACTGGAATTGAACCAGATAGGAATTTTGCGAAGTTAAGTGAATTGAATTACGGCTTAAATATTTTCCCCGGCAGTTTAGAAGAATATACTGCAATCAAAGGCAATAAAAAATTTGATGTTATAACAATCTTTAATGTCATAGAGCATGTTCATTCTCCCATAAATTTCTTAAATGCTACACATGAGCTATTACATGAAAATGGATTATTGCTCTTAGAATTCCCTGAAATTTTCGGATTGCTTAAATCTGTCTGTTTCAAAAAACGTTTCGAAAGCATATTTTCACCTCACCATCTACAATACTTTTCAATAAACACGATATCTAAGATATTAAACAAAAGTGGCTTCATTTTAGCTAAAAAAATCAGAGTGCGGGGAAAATATATGTTGGTCACAGCCCACCTTAAAAAAGTATCTTTTGAAAGGAAAAAAAAGATAAACCCATTTTTTTTATTGATAGCAATGATCTATATTCTGAAAATCAAAGATTATATATTAAACATTCTTAACTTTAACAATTACCAAAATTTCCCAATAAAAAATGAACAAAAATAGAACAAAAAATCTTAGATTTCCTCCAATAAGATTTGAAAAAATTGACTGTTGTCTGTGTAAAGATTCAAATGTAGAGACTATCTTAAAGATCCCATCTTACAAAAAAGGACATACATATAAACAACAAATCTCAATTGGAGTCTGTCAACAATGCGGTCTCGTTTTTATCAATAAGAGAATGAGTATTAAAAATTATCAGTTTTTTTATAAAAAGGAATACTATCATTATTATGAAACAGCCAAAAATATAGATAGCAATCAAAGGAAGAAAAAAGAAAAAGACATAGAAGAAACAATTTATAAATTCATCGAACCAAAAATCAGGATTAAGAATGACAAGTATAAAATTATGGATATAGGATGTGGGACAGGAGAGGCTCTTGGTGTTTTAAGGAAAAAAATTCCAGAAGCATATTGTGTGGGTATTGAGGAGTCTTTAATTGCATCTGAAATAACAAAAAAGAATTACAGGATTAAAGTCATTAATGAAGATTTCATGGACATCGACCTAAAAGATGATAATTTTGATTTGATAACCTGTATGGGCATATTGGAGCATGTATTCAATCCCATTGATTTCTTAAATAAAATCTGGACTTCACTAAAAAAAAATGGAATATTATTAATACAATCTCCAAATATTCTGGACATCAATCCAGAAATAGCACTCCCTAAAGTTTTTAAAATGGTCCATACATATTACTACAGTAGTAAAACAATAGAAAAAATTTTAAACAAAACAAAATTCAGAATTACTGATAAAAAACTATTTAGCCACAAGCAAATAAAATCAAAATCCCATATACAAGGCCGAATATTGCTTCTGGCTATCAAGAATGATGTTGAAGTCAAAAATACATCTTTCCCTTATGAAGAAATTTCCCATGCTATTAGCAAATTTATAAAAATGAGCAGAAGGAGATTCTTCCGCGGGAAAATAGCAAATTTATTCCATATAAAAACTTTAAGTCGGAGCATTACCAATCGCTTAAAAACAACCGCCGCTATGGAAAAAAAGGCCAAGTAAAATCAAATAAAACTAAGGGCTCCTTAAAAGCTACTTGATAAATCTATAGACATCGTAGACCTTAATGCAAATTTGTTCACACACATCGTGGACTCTACAGATCGATATTTGATAAATCTAAAGACATCTTTGGTACTGAATAAAGTATCTGATCCACAAGCTTTGAATCGTGATATATGTTTAATTTTTGTGCTGCGGTATCAATCGTTGTCCAAACATATTCATATTCCACTTCCATAGGCATAGCGAACTTCTCTCCAAAAATATCAAGGATTCTATTGCTGCGAATAAACCTGATGATATGAATATAGCCAGGTGCAATAGTAAGTTTCTCTGGCAATCTAAAATCCTTTTGTAGATATTTCAGCTTACTCGAGACCTACTCTAGAGGAGTCTACCTTCCATCGTACTGCAACGATGATACTTATTATGGAATGTTTCAAATCCCCAGGCCTGCTGCACAAGATAAGAAAAACTTTCAAAATACTGTGTGCGAAAAAACATCTTATCGAAAACGTTCTGAAAGTGCTCTATAATCCCGTTCCTCCATGGCTCTTTAATGGGAATGAAGATGGGTTGGATGGCCAAGATGAAGACAGAGGCGTATCACTAGCCCAAAGGAGTGAGGATAACTATTACTCCCTCTTGAAGGTAATTTATTATCCAACTGCAGATAACAAGGCATACCGAGTGTTTGCCAGGAACGGATTAATGCCTGGGCGATGTCTATCCTCGTTTTCCTTCTTTCGGGATTCACGCTCCAGCAACGATCATAAGCATCAATGAAATTGACTGAATAGAACCGACCGTCGGTCTTTAAATGTCTAGGTCCAACGACATCAAACTGATGGACATAATTGCTCTCTATGATTTGCAAAGAAGGATAGTCAACTCCTTTTTGGTGTATATTTCGGTCTCTTGCATACCAGCTCGTTCCGTTTAAGGACCTTGTTGATGGTGGAGAGAAGAAGAGGAGTCATCCCTTTGCTGTTGAAGATCGCTAACTGATAGAGAGTGCCCCTATTTGGGCATAGAGTTACCTCTCGCGTTGTTTTCTTGTTTCGATTGCAGCTTGTTCCACAGCATCTTCAACCTTTTTTGGGATGTGATGAGGTCTCTTTGATCTGCTTTGGGCCCAATCTTCTTCCTCATGTCTATAACGTGATAGCCATTTGAAAAACCGTGCTTTGCTTTTCCCCAAACTTTGATATATCTCCTTGGGAGATTCACCATTCTCAAACCTCTTTATGGCTTTTTCTCTAAACTCCTTTTCATCCATACTGACCTCCTTCTCTTTAAGGTCACTATAAAATATTATATACTACGGTTTACGATGTCTGTGTATTCATTAGCTACTCTTCAAAAATTCAAGTCGAGGCTTCTGTGATGGTTATTTGGTTAATTGGAATGTCAGGAGCAGGGAAAACTTGTATAGGGAAAGCTCTTTATAAAAAGATTAAAAAAAAACACATCAATTCTGTGTTTATCGACGGCGATGACATCAGAAATATTATGAACCAAGATCTTGGCTATACAACTGAAGACCGAAAGAAAAATGCTGACAGGATTTGTAGACTATGCAAATGGCTTGAATCGCAAGGAATAATCGTAATATGCTCTATCCTTTCAATTTTCCATGAATCCCAAGAATGGAACCGAAAAAATTATAGTCATTATTTCGAAGTATTCATTGATGTGCCTTTTGAGATATTGAAGACAAGGGATAACAAAAATATTTATTCGATGGCACTGCAAGGTGAAATTAAAAATGTTGTTGGAGTTGATATAAAGTTTAAGCCACCTCAAGAGCCAGACCTAGTCATAAAAAACGATCAGGAACTTGAGACTTTTGAACAGCTTGCCAATGAAATAATTAAAAACATTAAAGGCCTCTAAGATGAGTGAAATTATTTATGAATACTCAAAGGGAAATTTGTTAGAAAACCGCCAACACTATAAATACACAAAGTTCGCAGGAAAAGAATTTCTCAAAAGCTACATCAATTCAAGAAGATCATGCACTTTTTTCCTCCAAAAAAAACACAATATTAGTGGTTCTACAGATGATTTATTTTATGATCTGTTCTCAGATAAATCATTTATTAAAGAAAAAAAAATCACAATTGAGGGAGATCAATCGAATGATATCAATACTGAAAAAATCCTCCTGGATTTGCTGTACAATCAGTTGGAAAAAAGGCAGATTTACGATAAAGAAATACACTATTGGTTAAACTTATTAACAGGAAAATTCGAAATCAGTAAAAAACTATACACATCTTATGATAAAGAAAGCTTCAAGCCCACAATTCAAAAGTTTGATTACATCCGAAATTATACTTTATTTTCCAGTAATATAGCTGCGTTTTGCAGATATAATAAAAATCTCAAGTTTTTAAATGTACTTCTAAAGGTCAACGATACCTTAAGTTCAATAAAAGAAAGAATTAGAAACAGAATTGATGCCTCTCTCACATATCATTCTATCTCTTTAGAAATTAGGGAAATCATTAGTCTAGGCAAGAACTCTGGAATTTATATATGAAGCTAAAAAATATAGGTATGGTTACTATATCAAATAACCGCTCAAAATTCTACATCCAGAGATTGTTATTTCTAGGTTTGGAGCCTCAGTTTGTACTTATCCTGCATGACAGTTTTGGGAAGATTCTGCCAGGACAAACCAAAATAGACACAACACCCATGGATGAAGAGAATTTTGGAAAAATGGATAAAAAAAAAGAACTTAAAGAATTCATTTTTAAACCTAATGAACCTTTTCTTCATACTATAAAAAAAGCAAAAATTGAACATCATATTTGTTCTACCGCTAAAATCAACAGTCCAGAAGTTATCAATAAATTAAAAGAGCGGCCCGAAAAGATTTTTATTTATTCAGGAGTTGGTGGAGTAATACTAAGAAAAGAGATTCTCTCGATCGGAAAAAAATTTCTTCACATTCATTCTGGAAAATTACCTGAATACAGAGGAAGCACAACCGTTTATTACAGTATTCTAAACGAAAATAAATGCACAGCGAGTGCACTCTTTCTTCAACCAAAGATAGATGCGGGCCCTATTATCGCAATGAGAGAGTTTGAGATGCCAGGTAAAGAGATCGACATAGACTATATTTATGATCCATACATAAGATCTGAACTTCTTGGTGATGTTATGAATGACTATGTGAAAGCAGGAAAATTCAGCATTCATAGGCAGATCAAACAATCAGGAGAAACCTATTACATAATACATCCTGTGCTAAAACATATAGCAATACTGAAATGCAAAAAATAGAAAATATTCTATTATTAACTCTTGATGGACTTTCTTACAATAGATTAGGAGTTTCCGGCAACAAAAAAGTTCAAACGCCGACAATAGACTATCTCTTCAATAATTCTATTTCCTGTACAAATGCCTTTTCAAACGGACAACCAACACAGATGGCATTCCCATGCATTTTCACATCTTCTTACCCTCTTGACTATGGAGGATACAACAGAGGCATCAAAAACCGTCCTAAATCTTTAGTAGAAATACTAAAAACTAATAAATATCATACTGCCACCTTTCGTACCACGTCTGGAATAAACGATTACTTTTATTACGGACGTGGTTTTATTGAAAAGTATGAAATATACGATATAAGACGATTTTGGAAAGTCTTTTACAAGGTGTATTATTCGTTCTATGAAGACCTGTTGCTAAAACAGAAGATTTCAACTGCGGAATTCCTGAGCGAAGTCTACGAAAACTTAGTCGATGCCTTCTCAGAATTGATCGTATTCTGCAGGAGAAAAAAATCAGAATTAAAATCAGGCATTTTTTGTGATAATCCTGTTATAACAAAGTACAACTACTCCTTGTTGCTTTCTCTCGTATCAAACGAATTAAAGATATTAATGGATGATCCAGGGCGTTATATTTCAAAATATAGAGATATTTTCCCGCGAATAAACGGATTTTTTGATCAATCTTTCGTATTAAACGGGACAGATCATAGAGCTACCTTAAAGGAATACATTTCTGGCGAATACCTTAAATCATTAATTATCAATTGGATTGAAAAGAATAGAGAGAGGCCATTTTTCTTGTGGTCTCATTTTATGGACATACATGAACGCAATTATGATTTGGGAATAAAAAAGACAAAATGCCGGACATTTTTGGATAGATATTTCCACACTACTCAGAAAAAAATAGATGAAAATTGTAACAATGCAATATCGTATGTTGATGTCCAGATAGCAGATATTATCTCTTTGTTAAAGAAAATAAATCTATTCGAGAAAACTCTAATTGTCCTCGCCGCTGACCACGGAGCGGCTCTTCTGAAACCGAGAAGAAAAGCCCATAAAGCAATGCTTTTCTATGATGAATTCGTGAGGATTCCCCTTTTGTTTTTTAATCCCAATATTCCAAGAAAAAAGGTGGATGATCTCTGTGGCCTCATCGACCTAGCCCCCACTATTCTCGACTTACTGAATTTGCCACCCGAACCTTTTTTTAAAGGCGTTTCTGTCCATTCAAAAAAGGCTCCAACAAAAAAATACGTATACATAGAAAATATAGGAAGGGGACCATCAGACATTTCTAGAAATTCAATTAATTTATGTGTAAGGTCAAAAAACTATAAATATATGTTCAATGAAGATTGCTCTAATCATTCAAATATAAAGAGGGAAAAATTTTACGATCTAAATAAAGACCCTTTAGAAACCAAAAATATTGTGAAAAGCAAAAAATATTCAAAAATATTGAAAAGATATCAAATAATTGCACAAAATCGATGTAAACAGATCAGAAGAGAGTATTACCGATTCAAAAATCTACAAGAAATCATATGAACAAATAAAAATTCATGTTTCATTTCTCATTCCTAAAATATTATGGCTAACACAGTGAATAAAAGAAAAAAAATCGCATACAGTTTTATAATAGGAGACTTATTCCACTATGGTCACCTGAGACTCCTAGAAAAAGCAAAAATATCTTCGGATTATCATATTTGTGGAGTCATAAATGACCATGTAGCAAAAAATTGGCAATCCCCTGTAATATGTTCCTTTGAGGAGAGGAAAAAAGTAATTGAAAAGATAATACATGTTGATGAAATCATGATTCAGAATTCAATGGATCCTACAGAGAATCTAATAAAAATACATAAAAAATATCCCCACGCAAAAATCATCCTGTTTCAAAGCCATCAAAAATGGGGATATATGCCAGGAGTAGATTATATCAAACAAATAGGAGGAGAAATTGTAAGGCCAGATTTCTATCCTGGCCTCTCGAGAGAAGTTATTATTAAAGAATTCTTTAAATCAGTTGCAGGAAGCAGCAGTCGAAAATTCAAAACAAATTCTCTCAGTAACCTAAGAATAGGAGATGTGAAATTCTTCTCAAAACATTTCTCTTCAAAAGCAAATACTTTAAGAAATTTAAAGCCGTTACTAAAAAAATCATTGATAGAAAAGGAGTTCATTTTTACTGTGGCACAATGGGAAGAGAAAAAAGAGGAAATAGTAAAACAAATCAAATCTATCTACGAAGACAGAAAAATTGTTGTCAGAAGTTCAAGTATGAATGAAGACAAATGGGAATACTCTCAGGCCGGATATTATGAAAGCATTTTAAACGTCAATTCAAAGAACTCGGATGAAATAAACAGGGCAGTCAGTAAAGTGATCTCCAGTTATGAAATGAAAAATGATTTTTCTAAGAATAACCAGGTACTCATCCAAAAACAGACTGAAGATGTCATTTTAAGCGGAGTTATATTTACCAGACAAATTGAAACAAACACGCCCTATTACTTAATAAATTATGATGACTCTTCAGGTAAAACATATACTGTGACTGCAGGCATTGAAAATAAAAAAATTGAACTTTTAAGAGATGTGCAATTCGAACAAATAAATCCAATCTGGAAAAAGCTTATTAATGCAATCAGAGAAATTGAATCTTTTCTTTCTGGATTAGTGCTTGATATTGAGTTTGCTATAAATCAAGAAAAAAAGATCATTATATTTCAAGTGAGACCACTTGCTGCAAATTCTAAGTTCTTTTCCATAGATGATGACATTATTAAAGAAAGAGTTCTAATCAATCAAAAAAAATATGTCGGTCTCTTAAAAAATCGTAACATTATTTTAAATGAACTAATTTTAAGCGATATGGCATTTTGGAATCCAGCCGAATTAATCGGGGACAGACCTAATTATTTAGATTATTCTCTATTCAATCATTTAATTATGAAATCCAGTTGGAATGAAGCACTGCGTCCTCTCGGCTATACAAAAGTAAATTCTGGATTGATGGTATTACTATCGAATAAGCCATACGTAAATGTTCATAATAGTTTCTTAGGACTTCTGCCTGCGCAACTCCCTCGGAAATTAAAAATTGAACTTATTAATTTCTACAATAAAAAACTCAAAGAAAGGCCCGAACTTCACGATAAAGTGGAATTTGAAATTGTTCATAATTGTTACGAATATCAATTTGATAAAAAGGCCGAAGAATTACTCAAAAACGGTTTCAACAAAAACGAAATTAATATATTAAAAAAATCCTTAATTCACTTAACCAACAATATATATGAAAACTTCAACAAGAATATAACAAAAAAAACAATATCACTCCTCGTTCCATAAAAAAAAGAATAGATGAAGTCTTGACCAGCATCTACGAGAAAGATTACTTTGATTACTCGCGGATTTCTGAAGACAAAGATATATATTTTTCGCCTCAGAAACTAAAAGAAAAAATAGAGAGTCTTGAAAAATTGATGAAAGAGGCAGCTAGAAACCTGGAGTTTGAAAAAGCAGCTCGATTGAGGGATGAGCTCACGAGACTGAAAAAAAGGGAATTAGAGACAGGTTTATGATGAGGCATGAAGCTTGCCTTGGTTTTAAAAACTCATGATGAAGATAATAAACTTAAAATGAAGAGGCATTAAGCTTTCTTCAGTTATAAAAACTAGGGCATGACGCAAAAAAAACTGGAGATTATGAGCGACTTAAAATCAGAGAGCAAGAACCTGCCAAAAAAGCCGGGTATTTATTTTTTCAAAGACAAAGGAGGCGAGGTCATATACATCGGGAAAGCACGTTCTCTAAAGGATAGAGTCAAGTCTTATTTTCTTCCAACTTCTGATGTGAAAATAAAAAAAATTCTTTCTGAAACCGAAGAGATCGATTTTATCCTTACCGACTCTGCGAAAGAAGCCGCTTTCCTCGAGAACAATTTCATCCGTCAACACCAGCCCAAGTTCAACCTAAGGCTCAAAGACGACAAGAGCTTCCCTTACCTGAAATTGACGCTTCAGGAGAAATTCCCCGCAATATATTTAACACGGAGAGTTGAGGAAGACGGGGCTAAATATTTCGGCCCTTTCAGTCCTGCTCATCAGGCTCGAAACACAATTCACCTCAGCGCAAAGTATTTTGGGGTGAGAACCTGCCAGGAATCCGTTCCAGGAAAGAGGAAAAGACCTTGTCTTGACTATGACCTAAAGCTATGTTCAGCTCCTTGTGTTGAATACATCTCAGAATCAGACTACAGGGAAAGTATCAAGAATGTTTTCCTCTTTCTTGAAGGAAAAACAGAAAAATTATTGAAAATTCTTAAAAAGAAAATGCAAGAAGATGCTGTTCGCCAAGAATTTGAGCAAGCTGCACACTGGAGAGATATAATCCGCACCATAGAGGAGATTAAAGCAAAGCCCAAGCTTATTTCAGTAGGAATGGAAAACAAGGACATTTTTGGTTACTCAAGAGAAAATAAAACTGTAGCCCTTTATGTTTTTTTCATGAGAAAAGGCAAAGTTATTGAATCAGAGGATATATTTTTTCAGGAGAAGGAAGATATTGCCGATAAAGAACTCCTCTCCAATTATCTAAAAAATTTTTATAAGCACAGAAGGAGCATGCCGGATAAAATTCTTTTGCCGTTCGCACCAGAGGAAAAAGACTCAATCCTAAAAAAAGTCTCGAACCTGAGAGCGAAAAAAATTGAAATAATCGTCCCTCGGAAAGGAAAGAATAAAAAGTTAGTGGATTTTGCTAA
>LAZR01000631.1_pt1 | contig 25794 bp, 52 predicted proteins | sample 329461 | NCBI WGS metagenome assembly LAZR01 (sample SAMN03002196, study PRJNA259156) | marine sediment metagenome | biome: sea floor; feature: Hydrothermal impacted sediments; material: marine sediment; isolation source: Loki non-amplified sample from Loki's castle hydrothermal vent sediment ...
AGAGGGCAGAGGCGGGTACATTGACCGTTTCGAGGACCTGCTCAGGAGTCACTACGCCTTGAAGCGGAAGGTGTACGTTGCGGCTGCCTTCCTGGCTGGCTCAGGCGTCATCACAGGCACGGTGCTCGGAGTCATCAATGGAGTATGACCAATGCCGTGCCGGTGTGGGAGTTCCCGGCGCAAGACCGACGGGGACAAGATTCTGTGCGAGGGTTGTGGCCGCATTACGTTGACCAAGCCGCCCCAGATGCCGGTGCGCCATCCCCGCCGGCCAAAGTCAAGCCGCAACCCCTGAAGTAGTCCCACAACCGAATAGAGCTACATTGACGGCCCTCTCCCACTCGTGGGGGAGGGCGCTCCTTTGCGTTTACGGCTGTTTGCTGTGCTGTCCGGCGCTTGACCCATACCGCCCCATGTAGTAACCTATGGCGATATGAATGAGCAATCTGAGTACCTCACCATCACGGAAGCCTGCGCCGCCACCGGACTGAGTCGCAAGACTATCTGGCGGCGCATCCAGTTGAAGCACCTCCAGAGTTTCAAGCTGGGCACCGATATGCGCTACACCTACGTTCTACGGAGCGAGGTTGACCGACTCATCAGTGAGCCGGTCCATGCTGACCTAACCAGTCGGTGACCCCAATGACTGAGGAGGCCGGATGATGGCGAAGCGGTATTATTGCGAGAAACATCGGCGGGAAGGGGACGCCAGATGGGGCGGCGACCTTCATCGAGCATACCCCGGCGACGAAATCATTACAGATGCAAGCCGTTGTGAACATCTCCACTGTGTACGGGCAAAAGTATGCCCCACCTGTGGGAGGACGACATCGGGACAGGAGAGTGGGAGATGAAAGAGTGGTTCAAGCAAGTCTTCTGTCGACACTTCTACAGCCCATGGGTATACCATCGCTTTCTTCATAGTGGTTGGCAGCACCGTGAATGCGGTCGTTGCGGGAAGATAGAGACACAGCCATTATTCACTGGAAGCAAGCATGACGACTAGCCTGAGCCCAAAGACTCAAGAGGACAACGATGCTGCAGAGAGGGGGAATGATGACAGGTAAGGCCGTGAGAGAGCAATTCATACAATGGGTCACGGATTACAAAGACGTCGCAGAGCGTAACGCATTAGCCGAGACTCCTGAGGAATCTGCGGATTACTTACTCACCGTAGAAGTAGCTGGCATTCCCCTGTCTGAACTCATTGAGAAGGCCAAGAGTGGAAAGCTGGTGGAGTTGGCTAACACCCAGGTAAAACCAGCCTTACGTGCTGACCAGCTATCTTCAGATGATTATCAGCGTGGGTACAGGCAGGGCCAATATGAAATGGAATCGGCTGGCTTCAGGCGAGTCAGGGCGAAGGGATGATGCTGCAGCGAATCATCAAAGGTGAGGATGGCTGCACTCTCGCGGCCAGTTGCTTCCAGTGCCCCGCGCCGGACTGCACGTTGGGCGAGGGTGTTGGTGGTAGCGATCTCAAGGTGACACCGGAGCGCCACCGGCAGATACTCCAGGAGTGCGCCGGCGGGGCCAGCACCCTACGGGTTTCGCTGGAGCTGGGCATCTCGCGGAGAACGGTTCAGAAGTACTTGCAGAGACCGGTATTAGAAGGAGGAAGGTAACATGGCAAAGTTCAGGAAGAAACCGGTAGTGATTGAAGCGGAGGTCTACCATGCCGGTTTGGAGGACGGCTGGGAGTACGAGGACGAAATACAGGGTGGACTTACCTCCGCTATGTACGCAGCCAGCAAGGTTGACGGGGTGCGTCTCTACCCCTACATCAGTACACTGGAGGGCCGTCACTACATCGGCGCAGGCGACTACATCATCACGGGAATCAAAGGGGAGCGCTACCCCTGCAAGCCCGACATCTTCGAGCAGACGTACGAGGCAGTTGAATAATGCCACTACGAGGAAGCGGTAGAGGCAGACCCCCGACAACAAGGGAGCCCAGGTAAGTGAAACCACTAACCAAATACCGTGGCCCTCGGTGTGGTCCTGCCAGTGGGGTGACGCGCTCGGGAGCTCCAGACAGGCGCCTCAGGGGAGTTGACCCGGCTCCGGAGCCCTTTGCCACGATCTGTATGCGTAACTGCCCGGTAGGATGCACCGCCCGCGATAAAGCCGGCATGACGTGGAAGCACTTGGAGACCGTCTGCCCCAAGGGCAAGATGCTGGGGCTGAGAGGTTAGCGATGGAAGAGCGCACAAGCATCATCGAAGTGGGAGATGAGCAGTGGAACAGCGCGGGGGCTCCTTGCATAGTCAAAACCCTAGAAGGTTGTAAGTTCGGGTTGATGGCAAGCGTCGAGTTCGCTGTCGCCCCATGCAGTATTGCATGGGGCTTCATCCCCAATGAGTTGCCCCCACCGGATGAAATAATACGGCCTTGGCACGGATGGGACGCTAAGGGTTACATGACACTTGCTAATGGTCATAGATTGGGCGTTGTCCGGTTCGGTCACTCTGACCCCCGGCAGGGCCATCTAGAAGAATACTTCGCCGAATGGGAACGCACCATCGAGGCCATGAAGGCAGAAGAGGGCGTGATGCAGTCGAGGCCCACCGAGATAAGGTTGAACTAATGCCCATCCTTGAGGAGGATATGACCTATGAGATTATGCGTAGCCGCGAGAAGACCCACTGCTGCGCTCAGTGCCCAGAGTCCTACGCGGCCAATCTCCGGACTGCCTGGGGGCAATCTCTCGGTTACGGTGAGCAATATATTCTCAGATGTGGGAACCTGAGTCACGCAACCATCAGGTCGATAAGAATATCGCCTACGGAACGAGACCTACTGAAACTACTGAAGGGGGAATTCGAGCTCATGCCAATCGAAGGACTATCGGACAGGACCCTACTGCCGCGGATCGGCAAGATTCACCTCGGCTACAAGCACGCCGAGAGGGGTTACCCCATCGCCACTGACTACTTCGTCTTCCCGGCGGATCACCCGCAGTATCAAGACCTCGTGGACACGTTCGGCGAGAAGCCGAAGGAACTCCGCATCGTCTTCCCCGTCGCCGACGAGGAACAGGTAGCCAGCCAGTACTACAAGCAATACAGCCAGTCACGCGGCCTCATCTGCAAGGGCGACGGTCTGACGTGCAACAAGGTAGTCGATACCAAGACGGGCGACTTGGCCGGTAAAGACGCGAAAGAGACCGTCTGGGCTGAAGGGACTTGCGGCGGACGGGCGTGCCCTGACCACATGGCCAAGAAGTGCAAAGAGGTAATGAATCTCCAGTTCATGCTGCCCGAGATACCGGGACTGGGCATCTGGCAGATCGACACCTCCAGCATCAACAGCATCATCAACGTCAATTCACAGTTCGCCCTGCTGCGGTCGGTACTGGGCACCATCGCACTCGTGCCGGTTGTCCTGTCGCTCGAGGACAAAGAAGTGAAAGTACCACCGGACAACAAACTCAAGACCGTCCGGGTGTTGCATATCAAGAGTGGCAAGACGCTGTTGCAGGCCGCACAGCAAGCCCTCATGCGTCCGTTGGAACGCCTGACTGGTCGCACTCAACTTGCGCTACCGCCGGGAGAGACCGATCCGCCAGAGCTTATCATCGGTGACGACGATGAGCAAGCCGACGCACCCGAGCAGGCCCGGAAAGACATCGCGGAACTATGGGACGGTATGGACAGGGGCAAGGAAGCCGAGACAACTGGCGAGGACACGGAGACCCCGCCTGAACCCCCGGTAGAGGCCGGGCCGGATGCGGAGGATAGCGACCCCGCTCCGGCTGCCTCTGCCGACATGGAGATCCCGGCCGTCAAGAAGGCCAAGAAGCCTACCGCGCAGGAATACGAAGACCTCAAGACTCTACTCAGGACATGCGGCATGGACGGGACGGACTTGGGGAACTTCTGCAACGGCGACCCGCACTTCTGGGGCATCACGGTGGTCGAAGACCTGAAGCGCGGGCAGTTCGAGACCGTCAAGGCCGCGCTGGGGACAGGCGTGCTCAAGGCGGAGGCGAAGTGAACGCTGAAGCGAAATACACAGGCATCATCTTCCAAGGCTGGGGGGTCAAGGCCGTACTGGAAGGGCGCAAGACCAACACTCGCAGAACGCAGGGCTTGGATTTCATCAATCAGCATCCAAACGATTGGCAACTCCACGACGTAGTGGAGGGTACGTTCTTGTTCCGCAATCCGAATGGCGGGTCGTTCACCGCCCGCTGCCCCTACGGCCAAGTCGGTGACAGGCTGTGGGTCAGGGAGACCTTCAGTTACAAGCCGGTGGAGATGGGTAGCTACACGGAATGGCGACTCATCTACAGGGCCGATGACCCGAACGAGATGGACAGAGATAACTGGAAGCCCAGCATCCACATGAAGCGCATTGACAGCCGCATCACCCTGGAGATAACCGGCGTCAAGGTCGAGAGGATTCAGGACATCAGCGAAGGCGAGTCCATAGCCGAGGGTTCTCAGATACCCTGCGACCAATTACCACCGTCGTGCCGCCAAGCCGTGTGGACTGAGCGGCAGCAGTTCTCAAAGATATGGGACAGCATCAACGCCAAGCGGGGCTACGGCTGGGACGTGAACCCGTGGGTGTGGGCGCTGACGTTCAAGGTGGTAGAGTGACCGAATCACCTGAGGACCGCCTTGCCAAACTGGAACGGCGCCTCGATGAGTACCAGTACTTCTTCGACCTGTTGTTCGACATCAGCCGCGAGGAAAGACACAAGCTGTGGATGCTGCAGGGCTACACCGTTGGGGAACTGGCCGCCGCGCAGCAATGGATGGACACCATGGTTGACGGGGTTCACAAGAACATTCACGCCTTCCGCGAGCAGCTTTCCAAACTGTTTAACCGCTTCAAGAAACTGAGCGATCCATTCTGAATATCAAGAGATATCAAACCGTATCAAGAATCTCGGCTGTATCAACTATCTCAGGAATCTCAAGTATCTCAAGAGGGTTATGACAACGGACGGCGTCTACGCTAGAGCAGCCAAGAAGGTTGAAGACAACCTCTGGAAGTTCCGAGGGATGCGCTTCACTACCCGGGATATGCAGAATGCTTGCAGCTGCGTGATGCCAGAGCGTGACCCAGATAAGCAGCACCAGGACTACCGTGATGCCGTCACCCGATACCTCTACGAGCAGTCCGATCAGCAAAAGAAGAACAAGAGACCGCAACTCCGACTGGTCAGCAAGCGTTTTTACGAACTCATCAACCGTGAGCGCATGGCATTAGTTCTACCCACTACGGTGCCTGTCCCACTACCTTTCACTTGGCCGCTGGATGTTGACACCGGTCTCGAGTTGCCATTCGCTAGTGACATCATCGTGGAACCGGGCGACATCATTGGACTGTGGGGAGAGAGCAACAGAGGCAAGACGGCGATCTGCACGAACATCGCCGTTGAAAACGCGATACGGGACCGGCCAGTAACGATGTGGATTTCTGAGTGGCACCCGACGCAACTCCAGCGGCGGTTACTTCAATACCCTGGGGCCTTGAATGGGACCGGGCAGCCGGTGTTCAAGATGTTCAAGCTGGAACTGGCTGACATCGTCGACCAGATAGCCGAAGAGCCTGATAGCATCCACATCCTCGATTGGGTCAACATGAAGGACAGGTTTTGGGACATCGCCGGGCTTCAGGAAAGAATCGTCGAGGCTCTCGGTAAAGGGGTTGCCGTCATAGCAGGGCAGAAGATGGAGGGCAAGGAATACGGCATCGGAGGCCAGTGGGGGGACTTCAATACCAGCGTCTCAATGACTGTGTCTCGACTCGGTGAGGGCGGGGTATACAACCGTATGAAGCTCAACAGAGTCAAGTCACCCCGCGAGGGTGCCCACATTGAGAAGACGAGCTATCGTTTTAAGGTTGTCAAAGTAGGCGCTCGCATTGCGGAGGTAGACGAGATCAAGGACTGCCGCAGTTGCTTCGCTACCGGCCAGACCAAGAAGGGACCGTGTGACCGGTGTGAAGGTGAGGGTTATACACTGGTAGCTCGCCCGAGCCCTCCCCCGATGTCACGTCCTGCCGACAAGGACAGGCCGGCGCCGGTGGAGTTCTGATGAACGAAAAGGACTTCTCAACACAGATCGAGGATCTTCTCAGACTCGGCGGCTGGGACAGGTGGATTCACTTGCGGCCGGCCCGCGTGAGAAGGGGTGGCAAGGACATCTACGAGACGGCCTACTCGGGGCACAAGGGCTTCCTTGACTACCTAGCCATGCGGACCCTGACCAAAGAGACTATCTACTTCGAGCTGAAGGGGGATGGTGGCAAGGTGACACCCGAGCAGCGGGACTGGCTTGCAGCGCACAAAGCCGTGGGCAACAGAGCCTACGTCTGGTTCCCGAAGGACTATCAGGATGCTCAAGACGTCCTGTTGGCCGGGTGCGATTTCGATTTTTCCCATGCAAAAGAGGACCGGAGGTTGCTATGAGCTTATTGACAGAAGAGGAACAGGACAGGTGTATGCCCAGCGACGAACAGCTTGAGGCATATCTGGCCGAGCCAGACGATGCGGTTGCGGCGGCGCTCACTGAGAAAGACAAGAGGCTGGTGGCTAAGTTCATACTGCTCGGGCGGAATGTAGCCGACGCCTCCCAGACCAAGACCCTAAAGGCTGTGGCTGAGTGGTTGGACAAGCCATGTCTGAGCGGTACTGAGGACGCCATTTACAAGTGCCCCCGCTGCGTGAGGCAACTACGAGATATGCTCCGTGAAGGCAAGATGCCAGGGGAGGAATGATGGAACTGTTTGATATTAGGCAGGGAGCGTGGGGGAGTGAAGGCACCGATAATGTTGGCTGCACGTGGGTCGAGTTTGCCACTGTTCCTGAACTCGGCTTACTTGAAGAATGCGTTGATTGTGGAGCCGAAATAGCGGGCGGTTGGGAGTGCTATGAAAGCGGTGCTTGTATATGTAAGCGCCACGTGGAGACACCCCAATGACAGAGAAGACCATAAGAGACACGCTGATAGAATGGGTCACGGATTACAAAGACGTCGCAGAGCGTAACGCATTAGCCGAGACTCCTGAGGAATCTGCGGATTACTTACTCACCGTAGAAGTAGCTGGCATTCCCCTGTCTGAACTCATTGAGAAGGCCAAGAGTGGAAAGCTGGTGGAGTTGGATGGAGACCAGAGTTTGCCTGCAAATCCGTATATAAACACTCCTAGGTATGGGGCAGCTAGGCGTTTATACTACAAGGCCCAAGAAGATATGGCTGGCTTCAGGCGAGTCCGGGTGAAGGGAGAATAAGATGATGATGAGAAAGTTGGTCAATCGCAAGGGTGGAAGGATACATATGCAGGTATTAGGGACTCTCGACTTGGCACTCTGCGGGCGCTTCATTCTTGGTTCGCCAGGGGTAGGAGTCGGCGTTCCGGTAACGTGCCTGACTTGCAAGCGAATCCTAGCGACTAACACCAAAGACACAGGAGGGGAGTGAGATGAAGGTCTACAGAGTTGTCAATCTATCGGAGAACGAGGTTGGGGCACCGTTGATACTAGAATCCTTGGCGGAACTGGAAGATATTATCGGCACCATCGACAACTACGATACCGGTGATACTTTCGGCATCAGAGTAATTGATGTAACGAAGAAGCAGTACGAGAACCTTCAAGAATGGGGCGGCTGGTGACGCCATGACCATAGACGAACAGCGAGAGGCCATCAGGGAAGGGCTGGCGATTACACTACACGGGCAGCCCAACTACTGGCAAGACCTTTCGGAGTACCAACAAAACCACTGGCGGGGAAAAGCCGACACCAGCCTCGCCTTCCTCACCGAGCAGGGCGCCGTGCTAGACCTCCGCATCCCCCTTGCCAAGATGACAGGCGAGGAAGAACTCACCGCCACCGCTCCCCTGATAGAGTCTCAGAAGCCCAGCGGGTCCGGGTAGAACAATGAGTATGGTCTGGGACCTTCTCAGCGCTGAGGCCATCGGCAAGCTCTTTGCCTTCCAGATGGAGCACCACGGGTTGAAGCTCACCGACCCGCACGAGCCGGTGAGGGCCGTCACGGTGGCGGGGGAAGTAGAACCTCCGGAAGAGGTTGAGAAGCTGATGCGGCAGGCGCCGTCGAGGAGCCGGGGTTCTTGACAATACACCCTATTTGGTCTATACTAATAGTATGGTGTCAAGTCGAAGTATCACAAATGGTCGCCGGGTGAGTGGGCCTCAATTCGAGGGCTTCGCTGTTTACCTTACGGCCGGCCCCTACCCGCGCATATTCCTCGACGGCCGCAATATCGACATACACATTTTCGTTTGGGAACGAGCACACGGGCCCCGCCCACCCCGCCACAAGGTCCACCACAAGGACGAAGACACCAGCAACTACAGTCTAGCTAATTTGGAACTTCTCACCGACTCCGACCACAAACGTCTGCACGCAGGATGGCAGAGAGAGGCTGGCGTCTGGGTTCTGAAACCTTGCAAGCGGTGCCAGCAGATGTTGCCACTCGATGCGTTCTACGCACGGCCCGGGAGAACACCCAGCGCCCTTTGCAAGCGGTGCCAAATCACCGCCATGGTTCAGCACCGCCGCCTCCATCCCGAGAAACAGAGACTATACGACCAAAGATATTATGCAAAGAAGAAAGCACTCAGGGCTAAAGGTGGCACATGAGAGACTGGTATTCCCCGCGAGACATCGACTTTACAACGAGAGACATGATTGAATGGGTCATGGCTCACATACAGCAGCTCAAGGATGGTGACTTTCCAAAGCAAGAGACCGGTTATGCCATCGACCCCGAGATAAAGTCCAGCCGGTCAAGCAAGGCGGCATTCGAGACGCCCATCCAGATTAGCGCCGAACTCGAGCGCCGGGCGGAGAGTGTCGGGCCGGACGCCCTCATGGCCGTGCTGAACCGCGGCCACGGTTTCACGATCGGCAGCTTGGCCAAGTATTTCAACCTGGAGGAGGAAGTCGTGACGTACCGATGCCACTGCGCTGTGCGTTTTATGATTGGCCGGAACTTCCGGGCCAGTTTTTATAGACGTGACCACGTAGCTGCGTACACCGACCAAGCCACAAAGGGAAGCGACCCGGCTGGTACACCGGGCCGCTAGAGGCAGGCCGTCGCTGGTTGTCGACCTCAGGGCGTTAGAGGGCGCGGCAGTTCGACAATCCTGGCGGCGGCGAGGCTGTTGCACTCTGCCTTACTGCTGCCGCGTCGCTTGGGGCTATGTAGCTCTTCGTAGATGATGGTGGCCACATTATGGCGCCACATCTCCTCAGTCATGGCCTCAGGCACCCCCGGCCCGTTGGCCTCGGCCATCACGCGCTTGGCGTCGGTGTGGCGCGCGGTCTCGCCCGTCACCATGGCCCAGAAGGCATCCCACTTGTCATTCGACCAGTCCTGGTACTGGGTCAGGACCTCAAGCGCCTTGCCCGAGACCCACACGCCCTGCAGGGGTTCGGCTACTGGGCGGCACTTGGCACCGTTGACGCCGCCTAAGATGATAGAGCACGGGGTCTCGCACAGCTCAAAGTGCACATGGGCTTCCTTGCCATGCCCAAAACACGGTGCCTTGCACTGATCGGCCCCATCGCATTTGACCAACGGTGGCAGGACTGGTCTGGCTGGTTCGGGTACGGGCCCGCAGCCGCCGTGGAGCAGAGCGGGGCCGCAGGGTGCCCTGCAGTCTTCGGCAGTACCGCACCAGACCCCGGCGCCCGGTACGGGGTTGCACTGAGTCATTGACCGAGCACTCGCGCAATAGTGCCTTTCCTCGCAGCCGTACGTGGGTTTGTGCTCCTGCCTGTGCCACCAGCACTGCGCGCCGCAATCATCAGCCGTATCGCACCTGACCAGTTCCGGAACCTCCTCGCACTGCACGACCTGGTGGGTAAAGCCGCACTCCCGCGGGCCATGAAGCGGAGGCTCGTTATGAGTGTGGGCCTCGGCGGCCGTGCATTCCGCAATGCCGCACTCGCCAGCCTCGTTGCAGACGTAGGACTTGGGCCCTCGAGGTGGGCGGAGCGGGTAGGTGAGATCGCTGTAGGGCTCGCAAGTGGCGTGGCGTTCCGGTTGCCAATTACACTCCTCGGAGCAGGTCACTTGGCGGGGGTGCGGTGTTTTTCCTTCGCAAAACCCAGAGCGGGGGCACCCTTCTATCTTGCTGCATATCATGTCCGTCATGTCTTGGCCTCCTCCAGTAATTCCGGGTTCTCGTAGATGTTGCCGATGACTTCGCTATGTGCCTTGCTGTGGGCCAAAGTAGCTGCGCGAATGATGTCATGGTCGTTTGGTTTCTGAACGGGCCTGCGACAATCCAGCCGCCATCCATTGTAGCGCAACTTGACAACACCTATGAAGGGTACTAGCTCTGGGTGCCTGTCGTCTCGCCACTCCTCTTGCGTGTCAGGGTCAAACCCCTTGGCGACATTGAGGTGCCGTCTGACCACATCCCCCTCGTATATCTCCGCCCCGTTCTTGTCCTTGAGGCCGGTGTATTCCAGAACCTCGATGTCCTCGTCTTCGATGAAGGCATGGAAATAGGCGGTGGTTTGTATCTCATGCCACATCTTTTGATGCTTCCGCGACCACGCCCTGAACTTTATCTCTCTCATGTCGTCTTGGCCTCCTCTTTCTTTCCGTTCTTGATCTTCACCGGTGACCACGTCCGGTCGCACCGGGGATTGCGGCAGCGGTGCAGCTCGTGGGTCCGGCCGGCGATCTCCACGTCCTTGATGTACTGGCAGGCGTATCCGTCAAGTGGGCAGTTCATCAGTCGCCTCCTGTGGCTTTGGTGTTAGCTAGGGGGTAGCCGTCCATGTACTTGAACTCGCCCTCCGTGATGCCATCCTCGTAGTCCTGCATATCCAGTGTGTCCATGAAGGCGTCACATCGGTCACACCAGTATGCGCCCGCGACACGACCGCCATCTACGTTCGCTGTGTATCGCACGGTCGTCCCCGTAGGGATGATGTCGATACATCCATGGCATCGGTGTGGCTTTCGAGTCTTAACCTTCTTATCAGCGAGATTCTGCATCTCATCCCTCCTTATCTACCCTTGAGCCAGGTCCAAAGGCCATACAGCAGAATCAGACCCAGCATGGTAAGCTCCAGGCTCAGTATCAGCGTGTCAGGCTCGTGGTGATACTTGCCCGTTATCTTGATCGTGAGCAACACCCACAGGAGGGCCAGGCTTTGCCCCACTATGAGACTTGACTTGAACCTGCGGGTGAAGTCCTGTCGTCTTGCATCTTTGCGTTGCTTTCTAGAGTCGTTCATGTCAGTCTCCTTCCCTTCATGGTCTCCCATAGTTCGATGAGACCCCACACGAGAGTGGCATACGGCTGATCTTCGTTGACCACGACATACGAGTTGTCGGCTTTACCAGCGCGGCGTCGTTCCTCTATTACCTTTGCCGTGAGTGTGGCTAATTGTAATTGCTCTGTGGATGTCAGGTGTTCCTCAATGTCGGCTGTCTTTACGACGAGATACTTCTTGTAACGCTCGAATGTCATAATCCTCTCTCCTTCCTGCCCCCGCCGGCAGCAACCCAAGCCAACCAGCGGGGGCCGGGTGTTGGGGGCTAGTCCTTGTAGCCGGTCAATTCGCACGCCTTGGCTCTGTCCATTGCCAGCCATTGCCTGCGGCGGGGGTCAGGCGACGCAAACTCGGTCAACTCCTCTTCGCTGTAGCAGAATGCCGCAGCCTCAAAGGGGCCGTTATCGACGACGCAGACGAGCGCCTCGCCCTCTTCGAGTTGTGATAGCGTGGCCGGCGCGTGTAACAGCATCCGGCCACCATGCTCACGGATGATTGCTTCTGCCTTCCCTTTGGATTGCCCTGGTGTCTCAATGTAGTATCCCACAATTCCTACCTCCTTTAGTCTAGCGGTGCCACGCTGCCGGCGATCACGTCACCAGCAGCAGGGCGCCAGGCTAGCTATGCCTATTTGCCTAGCCGGGGAAGACCATATAGCCGCCGAACTTTGCCATCCTTGCCAATTCTTCCAAGACGGCGTTGTCCAGTGCCATCAGGGCGCTGTGGGCGCGGCTCTGGTCGGCTTGGCCGTTCGGGTCACAGAGTTTGATGATGGCTTTGGCGTTATCATCCTTAAATGCTGCCTCTAGTCTATCCGCGAAGTCGTCAGTCATGGCTAGACCTCCCTTGTGGTGATACCGGATTGCAGGCACAGGAGTTGAAGGCTGTCAAATGTGAGCTTCATCATGTCCGCCTGTATCCGCATCCGTGCGCCACTGTCTGCCGTGTAGTTCGGGAGTAGCTTGTCGAGCAGGCGGGAAATCAGCCGCCCCTTGTATCTCCTGTTGGCCCTTGTCCTGATGCTTTCCATTTCTTTTCCCCCTTACCGTCAGGCCCCTTGCCTGTAGCCTCATAATGAGCCTGCGGGTCGCCGTTGTCAATAGGTTTCCTTTGCCAGCTCATAAAGATTTTATAAAGGTTTTCACCCCTCGTGCCTGCACCCCACCACCCCGTCTGCCCAACTTCGGTCAATCCACCCAACGCGCCGCCGCCCTTTGACAACGCCGTGAGCCTGTGCTAGAGTGGTAGGCGATGGGGCACTGTGCGTCCGTGGAGCCCGGTAGCTTTGGCTGTATAGCCGCGGCCCGGTATCTCCCGGAACCGCCGGTGCCTCTTCATGTCTCCAGGGCCGGCCGGGGTTGTTCCTCCACCTCGGCTGGCTCGGGCATACAGCTGGACAGATGTTATTCTACACAGGCACCCACATGGTAAACCACGCCCGCCATTTCGAGCGGTCTTTCCTCTCTGTCAACAGGCTCCGCACTCGGCGCTCTGACTTCGAGGCGCAAGCGTGGATACTGGACAGCGGGGCATTTACGGAGATCAGCCAACACGGTGAGTTTCGCACGTCGCCGGCTGAGTACGCCGCCCTCATCCACCGCTGGCACCGCTGCGGCCGGCTCGAGATGGCCGTCTGTCAAGATTTCATGTGTGAACCCTTCATCCTGGAGGCGACAGGGCATACGGTGGCCCAGCATCAACAGTGGACAGTGGAGAGGTACGACGGCCTGCTTGCGCTGGCGCCGGTGCCCATCATGCCAGTGCTGCAGGGCTGGGAAGCTGCCGACTATGTGGCACACGCCCGCCAGTACGGCGCCCGCCTCACGCACGGTATGAGGGTAGGGGTCGGCTCGGTATGCAAGCGTAACGCCTCGCCGCTGGCCGTTCGCCGTATCCTGTGCGCCATCATGGCCGAGCGCCCGGATCTCCGGCTTCACGGCTTTGGCCTCAAGTCTACCGCACTGCGTGACCCGCTCATTCGAGCGTTGCTGCACTCTGCCGACTCAATGGCTTGGAGCTATGCAGCCCGCCGCTCTGGCGGCAACGCAAACGGCCTTGCGGAGGCTCTAGCGTTCTCTGAGGCGATAGAAGAATTAAGCGTCGATAGCAGTAGCCAAGTGCCCCTGCTTACATAGAGGAGACGCGCCCCTCCTCCTTGACACCCACGAATAGGCGTGTGCTATCATTAACCTGTCCCGCCGAGGCAGACAACCTCTACCACCTCAAACGGCAAGCGCTACTACTCAGTAAGCGCAGCCGGGCCTCGCTTAGACACCCATGATTGCAGTCAAGCAATAACTGTTTTTACCGACCCTCCGCCGGACCTGACCACGCTCTACCACCCACAACCCCCACCTCACTTGGCGGCAACTACGCCGCCCAAAGAGCAACCAACGCGGCGGTTTTGTGTGTTTCTTACCTGGGAGAAGGTGCAGGACCGCCGGCAGCGATCAGCGACGACGGGAGACGGCAACATGATTACACCGGCTGCCGCAAGGAGACGTACCGGGAAGCGGTGCGGTTCCTCAAGTCGTGGGGCTGGAAGTTGAACCCACTCAGTTACAGGTGGGAGCACAGCGGCGGTCACTGGATGAGCGACGACGTGCTGGTGCAACCACGTTAAGGAGGCCCCATCCATGACTGAGACTCCAAATCCTCCAAAGTTACCCCTACTGGGCAGGCGACCGGGCAGAGAACCGGGGGAGACTACTCACCTGTGACTATTACTCCTACGAAGAATCCAGGCGGCCGGGTTGCGAGAACAACTCTCGTGGCCGGCATCAGGCAAACGCTGGGTGTGGCTGCCACCGCCGGGGCAAAGCTGATCAGAGGTATCGTTGACGGCAAGGAGAACCCCTCGGCCCAAAGGTACGACGCAGCCAAGTGGACGGTTGAGCAGGTGGTCGGGAAAGCCACGGTTCCCGTTGACCTCTCCGGCACCATTGACGGCGTGATCCGCCATGACCACATACTCAAGACGGCCGACGCCTTGCTGAACCAGTCGCCTGGTTCCAGGGACGCCCCTCTGAGTGACACCGACATGGCCGACAACGTGCCCTTGCTGTCGCCAGCGGGGGAAGAGGCTGCTATGGACAAGGAGGACTAGCATGGGATACGTGCATGAGTTCAGTTGTGACAGGTGCAAAGTAATGACGCGCAACGAGACCGGCGACAACCCGTTCTCTGTGGCTCTCATCGGCCTGACGCGGGTGTTACTCTGCCCGGAGTGCAGGGGCCAGTACGACGACCTACTCGAGGCAAACAGAGTTACCCTCGGTGCAACCTTGGGGTCCTTCTTGCAAGGCGCCCCTGTTACGGAGACGGCAGCATGACACAGCTCATCATCCTGGCACTGGCACTGATCGCCATTGGAGCACTGGGCTGGGCCTTGCTGCGCCGAGCAGAGAGGTAACTGGCTTATGAAGAGGGCAAAAGTGGTAGTCCTGGTTTTATGGATTACTGCTCTGTTAATCTGGACTGCGGTAGGCATCAAGTGGCTGCATGAGAACCAGTGGCACGATGAGCCACCGGCGACGACGCAGGAACCCTGAAACGCGTGGACAGTAGGCAAGATGGTAGGCGTGAATAACCGTGACACCTGTCACTATCTGGAGCATAACGGCTGAATCAGTCCGTTTTGAGCCTACAGGTTGGCATAACGGCTTTACCTAACATATATTGTGCGCCGTTGACATAAGGAGGGACGATGTTTCAAGGCACGACGGACGAGCTCGTAAGAGTCGCCGGCGAGGACACGCTTCGGGACCTGGCGGCGATCAGGGATGGGGCGGAGTGGAACCTCGCTGCACACCTCATCGACTTGGAACTGTCTGGCTGGGTGCCGCCGGTGGTTACCGGCGGCCTCCGGCTTCCCGAAAGGGATCACCCCGTGAGGGACATCGTGTGGGGCAAGGACACGGCACACCTGCCTGCCTTCGGCGACAAGCCTGTCTACCTGATGTCTGTGGCTGAGATGGAAGAGGTTGCCGATAGGGAGTAGGGCATGACTGCTACGTGCCACCAGTGACGACCTCAAGGAGCGTGTCACGCTGCCAGGGGCAGGGGCACCCACCACAGGGCACCCCGGCGGCACACACTCTCTCTTGCCGGGCGGGCAGCACCCCCCGTCCCTCAGAATCAGACGGAGTATACGTATAGGGATGCCGTAAATATCGCGGGGCATTTTTCACTGTTACGCTCAAGCCGTGACTAGCGAATAGGAGGCTTTGACATGGACCTGACGAAAGAGACCCTTAGGATGCAACTTCTGGAAACCGCCCGCCATCTCCAACTTGGCGAGGACGGCCAACCCCTCTTTGAGTTTCCCGGGCGCCCGACTGTCTCCGAGACCATTGAAGCCGCGAAAGCGCTGGAGGCGTGGGTCATGGAGGATAACCGGTGAACACAGTCCCAACAGACCCCGCGATCTTGGCGGAAGCCGACCGCATGACAAACCGCCTGTTCTCCGGCCGCTTCACGTGGTTCTGGCGGCTGCTGTACGGCGTGAGGGGACTATGAGTGACCCCGCTTTGTTCCCTGAAGGTAGCATCGCGCTTGTTATGGCACAGTTCTTCACGCGCCCTCTGTGCAAACCGTGGGATTTGGTAAAGGGACGCCGTTTCCCTTGCTGCCACGCGCTGACAACCGGGGAGCATGGGAGAGGTTGCATGACCGGACAGACAATCCACATCCCGAAGTTTGCGGAGATAACCCTATGACGGACGCAGAGAAGAACAAGGAAGAGGCACGCATAATACTCGAGTGCATGAAGGAATGGCAGAATCGAACGGGAACCGCCCAGTTTACCGCTCATACTTGGGCGGAACTGGGCACCTGGGCCTGCGAGCTGTTGAAACATGACTGACCAAGACAACAACGGAGACTCGGGTTTCCAGATCGTTCACCTGTCCCCGGCGGACGAGGAGTTCAGCAGAGCACTCGCCTATGCTCGGTATTGCCAGCAGAAGATGGCGCGGTACGCCACGTGGCTGTTTATGAGGATGGTGGGCAGATGGTGAGTGGCCGAGAGAAGAACGAGGTACTACTAAAGTTCGCAGGATTCCAGTACAAAAAGCGCAGGGTGCAGTATTCTGGGGGGCGCTTCACGATGTGGCTCTGGAGTTACCCGGGCGGGCGTTTAATGGGGCAGTATGAGTCACCACCCAACATCTACGACTCCCTGGACGCACAGGCGGAGTGGCTGTTGTCGAAGTTAGCGAACTACACGCTTCAGAGAATGGGCGAGGGGGCACAGGCCACAGTTATTGGAATAGACGCCGAGCGGTGGTACGAGGGAGATGGGGCAACACCCGCCGAAGCCTTTGCAGAGGCGATACTGAGTTTGGTAGGAGAGGATGATGCCCGACAGAATAACGTCGCATAAAGTTACAAGGGTTCTTAGTTACTGGGACACATCTCACGAATGCGAATCATGCGACCGGGAGTTTGCTGGTCCTGCCGCCCTTGTAAAGATTGATACGGGACAAGAACGGATAGTGTGCCTGGCTTGCCTGAAGAAACTCACTTCCTTTTGGCGGCGCTTGCGCTTCCCGAGTCTGTTCCATTTCCACGATTGGGAATACGAAGGTAATATCCTCGCTGGCGATGAAAGTAGGCAGTGCGCTATTTGCGATAAGAGGCAGATGAAAGGAACCGGCTCATGGGGAGAACCAGTGTGGGTTAGGTGGAAACAGAAAAAGGTAAAGGCAGGGGCATACTGGCGCTGATAGGAGGGACTGATGGATAGACGTTCGACATTACGGCAGGTGAGACATTGCCATTGCTGCGGCCGGCTAACAGATTGTGTTGCCGGAACCTGCCTGCGGTGCGGGAAAGACCGCGAAACCGTGAAGAGGAAGTAATGGCCACCTGGCGACTCAAGGCTTGCCCGAAGTGCGGCGGCGACGTCATCCTAGACCGCGACGAGAGCCAGTGTTTGCAATGCGGGTTCGACCGCCTCGAGCCTTCGGAGTTCGCCCTTGCCGTTCAGGCCCGGATCCGCGAAGAGCCGATGAGGGGTCCCGATGGACGGGGCAGGTGGCTGCGATGAGCAACTTCACCAGTAGACTAGAGGTAACACCGCTCGATGATGGCAGGCGATGGCGGTTGATAAGAGCCTTCCCTTGGGGCTTCATTGTTGTCCCTGTTGGATTTATTACAGACTTTGCTTCCGTGCCGAGACTATTCTGGTGGCTGGTGTCGCCTTGGGGGAAGTACGGCAAGGCCGCAATTATCCACGATTTTCTCTATCAGAATCGCGGGTATTACTTCGACGGTAGCACCATTGGAGTTTGGGTGCCGGTTGACCGTTGGCAGGCCGACCATGAGTTTCTGCTCGGAATGCAAGCCCTCGGAGCAGCACCGTGGCGGCGGCGCCTGATGTACTGGGGAGTCCGGGCCTTTGGTTGGCTGGCGTGGGAGAAGCGGTGACGACTGAAACCATACCGCCGGAGGAAGCGGCCCGCATTATCAAGGCCGGGCGGCTGTTTCCCGAATGGTGGATGAACCTCATCCTGAACGCCCGCCTGACACCGAAACAAGAACTGGTGGCGCAGAGTGTGGCCAAGAACCCCCGGACTACCGTACGGGCCGCTGAGGCGGTAGGGAAGTCCTATCTCGCCGCCCGCATCGGTCTGTGGTTCCAGAACCACTACCAGCCGTCCACCGTAATCGACACCGCCCCGACGTGGCGCCAGGTCGAAGAGGTCTATTGGCGCGAATGGGCAGTGGCCTTTTCCACCGCCCGCCGTCCCCTGCCGGGCCATACGACCAAGGGGATGCACCAGATTGACGACAAGTGGTTCGCAATAGGAGTTTCGACCAATGAGCCGGACAGGTTCAGGGGCTTCCACAACGAACACGTACTCGTTATAGTTGATGAGGCGAGTGGTGTACCGCAGTCCGTTTACGACGCGATCGAGAACCCCCTGGCGGCGGGCCTGACCCGTCTGCTTCTCATCGGCAACCCCACGTCACCTGTCGGGCCGTTCCGCGAGTCCTTCAGTTCCAGCATCTACAACCCCATCCATATCTCGGCCTTCGACTCGCCAAACCTCGTGGCTTTCGGCATCACGCTCGACGACATCCGGTCGGGCGAGTGGATGGCCAAGGCCAAGATAACGGACGACTCGCTGGCCGATGGGACGTGGATAAAGCAGATGCCCTTCCCCTCACTGGTGGCGCCGCCCCGCGTGGCCGAGAGGCTTCAAGAATGGGGCGAGGGCTCGCTCATGTGGGAAAGCCTCATCATGGGCAACTTCCCCGACAGCGGGCAGAACAACCTCATCCCGCTGAACCAGATTGAGTCGGCTATCGAACGGGACCTTGCGGCCGAAGGCGATGCCATTGCGGGCCTGGACATTGCGCGCTACGGAGAGTCCGAGACGGTATGGACCCTGCGGCAAGGCGACAAAGTGCTGGACATTCAGGCATGGAGCCACAAGGACATCCTGTTCACCAAGGGACGGGTCAACAGCCTGTTCTGGAAGGCAGCGCCACGTATTCTCAACATCGACGCTTCCGGTATCGGGCAGGACGACGCCGACCTGCTGAAGGCCGAGGGGCTCAACATCAATGCCGTCCTGGTGGGCCAGCCGGCTATCAACAGCGAGCGCTTCGGCAACCGGCGGGCTGAGTATTACTTCCAACTGGCGCGGCGGTTCGCGGAAGGCACCATCTCGATACCGAACAACCGCAAGCTGGTGGCCCAGTTGGCCGACTTGCGCGTGACGTACGGCCGCACGACGAACAAAGTGCTGATTGAGAGCAAGGACGAAATGCGGGCACGGGGGTCGAAGTCGCCGGACTTTGCCGACTCCCTGATGCTTGCCTTTATCCCGAGCGGCCGGCGGGGGAAGGCGACTCAAAGGACGTACTGAGTTTGATAGGAGAAGGTGGATGAGCAATGTAAGAGATACCTTCAAGTACCATTTCCGCATACCCGTTGTCTCTGCGGGGCGACACGGTAAGCGAATCGTCGTCCGAGGGTTCACAAAGAATCTGGAGAAAAGAGAGGCAGAGCACCAACTCACTTGGCCCGAGGGCCGTATACACCAGGTGGGCAGGGTGACGGCGTGGAAGGAAGCGGAGAAATGGGAAGCCGAGGGCGCGAAATGGCTGTCGAGATAGCGTCCGTCCCAACCGAGAACTACGACGAGGTCATTGAAATCCGCGTCCCTGTCCGGTTCTACTGGAAGGACGGTGAGTTCGACGGTATCGAGGCTGGCCCCTTCACGGAGTCAATGCAGGAGTGGCAGGAAGTCATGTTCAAGAGATGCCTTGAAGCTATCGCTCCCGCCGTTGAACCCCCCGATGCCTGAAACGCAAGAAAGCCTCCTGAAGTATCTCCAGGCGTTTGCCCTGGGTGATATAATCTACTATGGAGAACTGCGGGTCAAGGTGCGTAATGGCAAGATTACCCTACTGACGGTGGCGAAGGATACGAAAGCGGACTGACTGGAGTGGTGGAAGAGAGACACAGCGCCGGCGGATACGCGCTTGGGGGCCACACCGTCTACAAGCCCCCCAGTCCACGGGAGAATGGCCCGTGGCCCCAGTCTAACAACTGAATAAGTGACTCAGCCCAAACGGAGGAACCGAGCGGCTTGCGAAGCTGGCTCGGTTCTTTTTTGTATTTTGGAGAGCAAATGACCAATACGCTAGAGCGCATCAAGGACATGGAACGGGACTTCCGCCCTCTCTTCGACCGAATGGACGTCGACGCCGCCCTTGTCCGCAATCGCCCCTTCCATCTGAGGAAGGCTGACGGCGAGATAGCCAAGGATGTCGTCAACATTACGGTCAACGACCCCCGGACTTTCTCAGACCGCTCACAGGCCATAGTTGCCAGTGCGACAAAGCAAGCCATCGTGAAGGGCAAAGACCTGACTGACGACGAAGCCCACATTGTCGAGGACTTCGACCGCGACATCGTCTTTACGATTGACGAGCGCCTTGCCGACCGGGGCCACAAAGACCTCGTGTCATTCGCCACCGAGCAGATGATGAACCGCGGCACCACGGCCGGCCGGTACGTTGCGCTCGAACAAGATGAGAAGTTCATTCCCAGTTTCCTTCCGGTAGACAGCCGGTTCCTCGTCTACGAACACAGTGACCGCGACCTTGAGTGGGCGTCGTTTATGACCCGGCGCTCCCGGTCGGCCGTGATAGCCCAGTACGGCGACAGGTTTATCAGCAACGCCAAGCACTTTGTCGTCCGCGACTACTGGGACAAGGAGAAAGAGGAGGTCTGGCTCGAGACAGTTCAGCCGGGGGTTCAGGGCAATACCTTCCATTACAACTTCGGCGAAGGCACCAAGATAGCGGAGAAGGAGAACGTGCTGGGCTACGTGCCTTTCGTGATTCAAGGCTCCGGCGTCGGCTCGATGTTCCAAGATCAGGAAGGGCGGGCCTTCACCAATGAAAGCATCCTGGCGCCCAACCGACATATCTATCCCGAGATGAGCCGCTTCGCCTCTATCCTGGCGACGCAAACGGCCATGGCGGTAGAGGGCGGGCTGCACTGGGACAGCGACGAAGGAACCGACGCAACCCTGCCCGACGCCTACCCCGGACTGCGCTCCGTCACGGCGAAGGACAAAGGCACGGAGGGCTTTACGCCGATCCGTACACCCGATATGCCCCAGGCGGCGCGGTTGCTCTGGGCTATCCTGTCGGGTGATGCCCAGCGGGGCGGTCTGCCCAACTTGGACTTCGGTAACCTGACCTTCCCCCTGTCGGCGGTGGCGATCAAACAGCTTACCGATACCAAAGACCAGATATTCGTCCCCCGCATCAGCGCCCTTGCCCGATTCTACCGTTCTTTGCTACGCATGATAATCAAGCAATACGTCGGTGGCGGCTTTGAGGCCGAGTTGGGCGAACAGGGACTCACCCGCATCTACAAGGCGTCGGACCTCGACAAAGACTTCTCCATTCAGTACAAGTTCTTCTCGAAAGACCCGCAGGACGAGATTGCCAACCACACCATTGCCGTTCAGGCCGAGCGGTTCTTGCCCGATGAGACCATTGTGCGGGACATCCTGAAGGACGAGAACCCGGCGGAGACGATGCGGCTCAAGAAGATAGACAGAGACATGAAGGTGGACCCCGTGGCGGCCTTGCGGGCCACCGGCCATGCGTACATTGAGGAAGGTGACGACCTGGGGGCGCAGTTGACCCTGGAGAAAATCAAGGTGGCGCTCCGCAACCAGTTCGGCCCGCAGGCAGTACCTCAACCGGAGGCAAAAGCCGAGACACCGACGATGCCGCCGGCTACTGTACCGCTCTTTGATGGTGGCGGGCGTGGGCAACCACGCGGATCTGAAGAGGCCGAGGGAGCCGAGCGGACACTGGCCCGTGGGGAACGGCGAGCCGATGTGGTTAGACGCAACCAGGAGGAAGGCTAGTGGCTGAAGAGGACAGGATACCCACATATATTCTTGAGCGAGCAAATCACCCATCGGAGATGTATTTCGATAAGGTAACTGGCAGGAATGAGCCTTATCCACATGGTCTTGTCACAAAGAACTGGGACGGTACTCATACGTGTGACTACTGCGGTTTGACTGGAGACTACAACGATGTACTCATAGTCAAAGCGTGTACAGAGAGACCAGAACCGTGTAAATGGTGTGGCGAATCTCCATTGTGTGCGGAAGATTGCGTGGGGATAATGCTTGCTCTCAGTGACCCAAGCGTTTATGTCGCAGGCAATGATAGCCCGACAGGGGTGATTGATGGCTGAGAAGCTGACGCACGAATCCTTCGACAAGGCAATCGCAGAAGAACTGGAGAAGCTGACCAAGCAACAGCCGAACATCATGGCGCGGTTGCGGTCGGTCGGTAGGAAGTTGCGCCGATGACGCTTGACACGAGATTTCCAACCCAAAGTGTCCTCGGTCAGATTGCCGAAGAGCGCAAGCGCCGGCGGCGACGCGAGCGCGACGTTGCAGAGGAGGTGCTGGTTCCTGGGCCGGTTGAGGAAGCACCCGAGCCTATTCAGCCTCCGGAAGAGCCCCCAATCGAACCGGTTGAAGAACTGGCGCCATTAGAACTTGAGCCGGTGCCGCCAGCGGCACTACCGCCCGAACCAGTCGTACCGCCGCCCTTGCTGGCCGCGCAGGAACTCGAGAGGGCCAGGCTGACGGAACTTGAGGGGTTGGTGCCGGAGCCGTCCCTACTCGATGTGGACATTACTCTGGAAACCGCCTTCGGTGTTCTGTTCGAGTTGTACCCCGGATTCCCGCCCTTGCAGATTGCCGATACCCAACAGTTGCTCAATGACCTGTTTGGGAATCTCGGCACCGACCCGGAGGGCTTTCTCTTCGACCTTCGCACGAGGGGCACACCAGAGCAGCAAGACTTCATACTGAGACTCCTTGGGGTTTCGGTTCCCGATCTGATACTCGCAAGGAAGACTGAGGAAGAGATTAGCGACCTCGTGAGCGGCCTGTTTCCCGACATGACGGAGTTGTCACAGGTGGCGGACTTCGGCACCGAACAACCCGATGAGTTTGCGGCTGGCCTTCGGCTTACAGGCTTTACACCAGAGACAGTTGAGTTGCTCAAGCTGTTCGATTTGAGCCCGCATGAGATAGCGGAGTTCTTCGCCACCAGCACTCGCCTCATCGAAGTCGATGGCTTGCAGCAGTTGCTTACGATTACGCCTAATGGACAGGCGTTCGACATCAACGGCGTGTGGGTGGGCACGTACAACAACTTTACCCACGAATACACCTCGATGGCGCCGGAGAGTTGGTTCAAGGACACCATCAGTGATCCGTTTGTCACAAGCATCAGGGGGATGGTAAATGCCACCGCGCAGTTCTGGTTGACCACCGTTCCCGACCTGCTGTTTCGACCGCAGACGGAGGCGGAACGCCGCACAAACGGCCCTGCGTTGTCAGGTCTGATTGACGCTAACAACCAGGCCCTGAGGGATAGGTGGCGCGGTATTGCGGCCGATATACAGCAGGGGCACGATGCCTTGCTTGTCAAGAATCCCCAGTTGCAGCCGAAACCAGAGTGGCGAGAGGGTCATATCGTCAGCCATCCGGGCTTCTTCACCCAGACTGCGGAATTGCTGTCATATTCCCTCTGGTTGTTCTCGAACAGTTTGCCCTATACCCTTGCGTCCGTGGGCACATATTCCGGCCTGCTGCTGACAACGGGGAATCCTGTACTTGCGGCCGCAGGAACCGTTGCTGTCTTGACGCCAGTCCTGACGCAGGAAGTGAAGATTCAACTGGTAGCCGCCGGCATGGCCGAAGGTGATGCATCTGCGTTGTCTGTTCCCGTTGGCGTCATCCTCAGTACCTTGGAGTTGGTCGGAGACATGCCGTTCTTCAAGGCCCTGTTCCCGAGGGCTTGGGGAAGCATCAGGCAGGCGTACACGCGGGAACTCGGCGCCCTGCTCCGTGGTGTAAAGACCGGCGGCGCTATCATTACCAGCGAGGTCCTCACCGAGAATGCCCAGCAGGCCCTCATCAATCTCACTGTCAAACTGAAGGACAAGGACAGAGAGATATTCGGTGACATTAGAGAGGTGACAACCCAGACCATCCTTGCCATGCTGCCTCTGGCCGCTCTCGGCGGCGGCGTTACGATGGTTCGGGCTTCGCCGGCCGCATCCGCTTTACTTTCTGAGATTGACAAGAATCAACGCGGTTGGCTACGGGACCCGACCGGAGACTGGTGGGTGCCCGAGTTGTCAGAGAACGCGACGCCAGAACAACGTGCGTCATTCGACCTTGCCAACGAACTGCTTGACGATGCCCTGCCGGGAACTGAGCAGTTTGCTGAGGTTCCCGAGGTAGTGACAGAAGAGGTCGCCGCTGTCGAAGAGGCGGCTGTCGTGGCCCCTGAGCTGGCCGAGGAGGCCGTCGTTGCGCCACTAGAGGCCGTGGTGCCCGAGGCCGTGGTTGTCCCTGAAGTCGTGGCGTTGACGCCACAGGAGACGACCATGGCGGTCGAGCAGTTCGCGGAACTCATCGCCGACCCGCAGCAGCGGAGCCTTTGGGAGCGGACTCTGAAACTCCGTACCGAGGAAAGGGCGACACGCGCCGCTGCCTTGAGGCCGCGCACCAGGCAACTCGTGTCTGAAGGTCTTGGCATTGAGGAGGCGTTGAAGCAGGCCGAGAAAGATGTCCTGTCCGGGGCGCTGCCGTCAGCTGCAACCAACATTCCGCAGCTTATCGCCGACACGATCCGTCCGGCGCTGTTTGCCCAGATTGACCAGAAGTTGACCGGCTTCGAGAGAGCGTCAACGCGGAAGGCCCTGACCAATGCCCTTGCTGGTAAGCCGATACCCCGTATTGCTGGCATAAAGGGCGGGTCTGCCCTGACGCGCTTGCAGGCTGTGTTCCCTCAGCCCATTATCGACGCACTGGAACACCCCGGCGGGCTGGAGGGGTTCCTCGAAGACAACATGCCTCAGCCGGTAGGTGTCTCTGACGCCGCCCTTCGTGATTATCTCAGAACGCTTCCACCCAGCGAACAGGGGGTACTGGGCTTTGACCAGCCCGTCACGCCGCGATTGGGCGACTCTCCCTGGGTGCAACCACCCTCGCCGATAGACTCGCGCCCCTTGTCGCAACGGATACTGGACTTTACCAGACTGCGGAGAGCAGCAGGGCTTTTGCCCAAGGGTGTAACTCAGCGGCCCGAGTTTCCGCCCACTGACATTCTCAGACGCGAACAGCGGGCACAACCAGAACTAGGGGAACCACCGTTCGTTCCTCCTGCTCTGAAGGAAAAGCTGACTTTGGCCGAACGGAAGCAGCGTGACCTTGAGTTGCGCTTAGAACTTGGGCAGCAGCCTATTGGGCCTACTACCAGACCCGAGTTTCCGTCGAGCGACCAAGCACTTCGTGAGATACGAGGTCAGCAGCGCCTTGACGAACCCGCTTGGATACCCCCCGAACCGCTGGTGACCATGACGGAAGCGGAGCGCATCGCCCAGGTTATCGACATCCGGATTGCAATGGGCCAAGTGCCCCGTGGCGTTCCTGGTGGCGTTCAGCAGGTCACACCGGGCAAAGCAAGGGAACTAGCGCTGTTCCCGGCAGATGATCGGAGACGTCTCTGGGACCTTGCCAAGGCTTCCGGCATGACCATCGTGGACTTCTTCAACTTCATCCGGGCGATGCGGGCTTCCTTCGACCTGTCTGCCTGGCGGCAGGTCTCGCCCATGATAGTCGGCAATTTTAATTCCTTCTTGGTAGGCAGCGCCGATATGTTCAGGGCCGCTTGGTCTGCCGACCACGTACAGGCAGTCAGCGCTGCCATCCAGCGAGATACTGACTTCGCACTCTATGAGCAGCTTACCGAGCCCGGCAAGGGAGACTTCCTGCGACCGTTCGACGCGAAAGCCGTGAAGGCGTGGGAGCGCCAAGAAGAGTTCATCATACAGGGGAAGGAGTCCTTCTTCGGTCGGCTTGCTGACAAGATGCCGTTCATCCGCATATCATCTCGCGCCCACATCACGATGATAAACAAGATGCTGTTCGACATCTGGAAGAA
>LAZR01000632.1_pt1 | contig 25745 bp, 17 predicted proteins | sample 329461 | NCBI WGS metagenome assembly LAZR01 (sample SAMN03002196, study PRJNA259156) | marine sediment metagenome | biome: sea floor; feature: Hydrothermal impacted sediments; material: marine sediment; isolation source: Loki non-amplified sample from Loki's castle hydrothermal vent sediment ...
TCATGAACGATCCTTGCGATGAAATCCTGGGAAATCATAGCAAGGTTTTGAGACAGCGTTTTTACACACTCTGGGCCGTTAGCAGCCTGTCCTTACCGGCCGCTAGCGGCCAATAGCTGCCCACCATGCGCCTCAACGTGCTAGGGCCGATCGCTCCTGCGGCGTGTTTTCGATTCAAACTTTCTTCAGCCCTACATAACCCTCATGAGTCTACCCAGCCAGCCCACTCAACTGGCCTGTCTCATGAGGATATTTCCATGCCCAAATCCTGTCCGCGCTGTCGTTCAGAGCGGGTGATCTACTGTCATTACGGCAAGCGTGTCGGCGGTGTTATTGGCACCGTCGCCGGTGCGATCAGTGGCACTGCAACTACAACCGCTAGTGGTGCTGCAGCGGGTGCGCGCTTCGGTATGTATGCAGGCAGTGTAGCTGGGCCTGCTGGGTTCAGTGCCGGCGCGGTACTCGGCGCTATAACCGGCGGTTTAGCTGGCTGCATTGCCGGTATACGTCTGGGCAAAGTGTTGGACGAGCAGTTTTTCTGCCAATTTCGCTGCCTCGACTGTTACGCACACTTCTGACGTTACCCGCACGTTCCTCCTTTCCTTGATCTTTTACCTTGAACTGCCTGGGCCTTTTGGTCCGGGCGGTCTATGCCGTTTTGGAGACTTCACCATGGCACATCAATTAGAAAATATGGCTTACATTGGCGCCACACCCTGGCATGGCTTGGGTAACAAGCTGACCACGCATCAGCCGCTCGAGGTCTGGCAGCATGAGGCTGGCATGAACTGGCAGATCGAAGAGTCCCCCGTGCGCTTCCTGTCAGATTCTGCAGCTCACTTGGGTAGCATCCATACATTTCCGGAACAGAAAGTGTTGTACCGCTCCGACACCAGGGCACCGCTATCGGTGGTGTCGCAGCGCTACAAGGTCGTGCAGCCCTTCGACGTGCTGGAGTTCTATCGCGACCTGACCGAGTACGCCGGCTATGAACTGGAGACCGCTGGAGTGCTCAAAGGCGGCCGCAAGTTCTGGGCCTTGGCGCGCACTGGCCAAGCGTCTGTGCTTAAAGGCAATGACTTGGTCAACGGTTACCTGCTACTGGCTACGTCTTGTGACGGGAGCCTGGCTACGGTAGCCACCCCTACTACGGTGAGAGTGGTGTGCAACAACACTCTGGCTATTGCTGTGAATGGTTCAGCCGAGTCTATCCGAGTACCGCACAATACCGAGTTCAATCCGCAAGCAGTCAAGCGCCAGCTCGGGGTCTCCGTATCTCAGTGGGATGACTTCATGTACCGCATGAAGGTGCTATCCGAGCGCAAGGTTAACACCGGTGAAGCCCTGGGTTATTTCCTGCAGGTGATCTGTGATACCGAGGAGGACGTAGCCAACCGTCGCGAGCTGACTCAGCACAGGGCGCTACAGAAGGTCCAGGATCTCTACTCAGGCAAGGGCCGCGGTTCTCATTTGGAATCAGCACAGCACACTGCCTGGGGCCTTCTAAATGCAGTGACCGAGTACGTGGACCATGACAAGCGCGCGCGCAGCGTGGACCACCGACTGGACTCAGCGTGGTTTGGCCAAGGCGCCAGCCTGAAGCAGAAAGCCCTTGATCATGCCCTGGCACTGGTTGCTTGAAACCTGCCGGGCTCCGATCGCTTCCCCGTTCTCTCATACTTTTTTACTTAACGGCATAAGCCCGATCAGCCAGCGCTGATCGGGTTTTTGTGCGTCTGGAGTTTGTTATGAATACCTACCCATCGACCCCTAGCCTTTCCAGCAACAAAACCAACCGGGGCATGTTACGCCTGGTCAGCACCAAGGATCTCAGCCGCAATGACTGGCTGGATGTACGCAAGCGCGGTATCGGCAGCTCTGACTCCTCCGCTGCTATCGGCCTCAACCCCTACAAGTCGCCGCTGGAGCTGTGGCTGGAAAAGACCAATCGTGATCAGGGGCTGGCCAAGCCCAACTCGGATGACGATACCGCTCCAGTATTCTGGGGAGTGATTCTCGAACCAGTGGTGGCCTCCCAGTACCAACGCCGAACGGGCAACAAGGTGCGCAAGGTAAACGCTGTCCTGCAGCATCAAGAGCATCCCTGGATGCTGGCCAATATCGACCGTGAGGTGGTGGGTAGTACCGAGGTGCAGATACTCGAATGCAAGACGGCAGGGATCAACGGCGCGAAACTTTGGCGTGACGGCGTACCCAAGTACGTCGAGGTTCAGGTGATGCACCAGCTAGCGGTCACTGGCAAGCAAGCTGCCGATGTCGCGGTATTGCTCGGCGGGCAGCAACTGGAGATATACCGGATCGAGCGGGACGAAGCACTGATCCAGAAACTGATCGAGCTCGAGCAGCAATTCTGGCAATACGTCGAATCCGACACCCCTCCCCCTGCAGACGGCTCTGATTCCGCGGATCAGGCCTTGCGGCTGCTCTACCCGGAAGATAACGGTGTGGTGACGGACTTCTCTGAAGATGAGGTCCTGTCCCAGGCCTATTCCGACCTCAAGCAAGTACGTCTGTCACTGGCTGAGCTGGGCACCCAGGAGTCTCTTCTCAAACAGCGCCTGCAAGAGGCCATGGGCCCTGCTACTAAAGCCGTCTTTGCGGAGGGATCAGTCACCTGGAAGAAAGCCAAGGACAGCGTTGCGCTGGACCTGGAGGCTCTACTCAAAGCACGCCCCGAGTTGAAAGCTCTGTACCAGACCAGCAAGCCCGGGAGCCGGCGCTTCCTGGTCAGCTGATACCCGTTACCCATACGAGGCTGATTGCTTAACTGGCAGTCGGCCTTTTTTGTGTTCGATTCCATTAGGAGTATTCCCATGATCAAAGGTCTGGCTATTACCCCGCCCGTGCTCGGACGGATATCCATCGGCAAGGTGGTCGAGAAGAACGGCATGCGTCTGCCAGAGAGAGACGATCAATTCACCATCACATCACAGGTACAAACCAGAGATGGCTGGGTCCTGCACCCCTTGGATGAGCACCTGCGCAAGGATCAAGGCGGCAAGATTCGCACAATCCCGGTGCGACTGTTGTTCAACGATCCTGCATTGAATTTCCGGGCTGAGTATTGCCTATTTGATCGCACCAGCGGACGACCGCTGTGCGTGGGCAATGGCGACACCTGCAAGCGCTCCACCAGCGATGGACTGCAATCACTGGCCTGCCCCAGCCCGGATGGCTGTCCCATGGCCAAGGGTGGCGCCTGTAAACCTTATGGCCGGCTCAATGTCGCTATTGGGGATGATGATCTGTTGGGTAGCTTTGTATTTAGGACGACAGGCTTCAACAGCATCCGCACCCTCACCGCCAGGCTGAGTTACCTGCAGGCGCTGTCTGGTAATCGGCTGGCCTGCCTGCCCCTGGAGATTCGTCTGCGTGGTAAATCCACCCGGCAGAGTCATGGCACACCGATTTACTACGTGGACCTGATTCTGCGAACTGGCTTGTCCATGGAAGAAGCGCTGAACCAAGCGAATGCGCTCGACCTAGCCCGTCGGAAGGCAGGATTTGACCAAGCAGCGCTGGATGCCGCCGCTCAGAAAGGCTTACTCAACGGCGCCTTTGAGGACAGCGATGATGAAGCGGAGCAGGTTCTGGAGGAGTTTTATCCAGAAGCATCCATTACTGCACAGCCTCAAGCCCCTAGCCAGATCGGCTACAGCAGCCGCAAAGCCCGCCGTGAGCAACCAACCCTGCACGAGCTGATCATGCAGCGTGCGCAAGGCTTACAGGACCAACCAGCTACTCCAAACGGCTAACACCCAACCTCTACCCGGAGTTCACCATGCACACACTAGACACTCAGGCGGCGATGACGCCGCCTGCCGGCATCCCCTTGTCAGAAAAGGAAGTATTGAGCTGGGCGCAGAGCATTCTGGAGGCCCGCTTTCGGCGCAGTAACTACCTGACCAGCCCACAACACGTGAAGGACTACCTCATGGCAGCGCTAGCCACGGAGGAGCGCGAAGTATTTGGCATCATCCTGCTGGACAGTCAGCATGGCGTATTAGGCTTTGAAATTCTGTTTCACGGCACCATCGACACCGCCAGCGTCTATCCGCGTGAGGTGATCAAGAGCGTACTCAATGCCAACGCGGCCGCCGTCATCCTCACTCACAACCATCCCAGTGGCAGACCGGAGCCTAGTACGGCCGATCTGGCTTTGACCAAGCGTTTGCAGACCGCATTGGAAACCGTTGAGGTCCGCTTGCTAGATCACCTGGTGATTGGTGGCGCGGATTCGGTGAGTTTCGCAGAACGCGGACTGATCTAGCCCCTACAGTCATGACAGGAACATCAGGTATGAGTCTCCTCATAGCTCGTTGCTGAGGCCCTGAAGACAAAGTGGGTGAACGATGTTCGTTGGGGGTTATTCAGAGTGCTGCCGACAGGACTACCCCACTGCGCATTAGATGAGCCAGAGGGTAAATCTAGCTTCGGATTTAGCATGGGGCTGAAGTGAAAACATCTTCGACAGAGCATACTTCCGAGGCCACAGGCCTCGGAAGTAAGTGCTTTTTTTTTACTACATCCAAGCCTCACATAGCGTTTCCGCCTGATCCAACACCAACTGTGCCGCTTCTTCCTGTTGATCCGGCGGGTATTTATATTTGCGCAGGATGCGTTTGACCATCAGCCTGAGCTTGGCCCTTACACTGTCCCGGCTGCTCCAGTCGACGCTGACATTTTTGCGCAGGCTGTCGGTCAGTTCGTGGGCGATCTTGGCCAGTATTTCGTCGCCCAACTCACGCACCGATGCTTCGTTGTTAGCCAAGGCATCGTAGAAGGCTAGCTCGTCATCGTTCAGGCCTAGAGTATCGCCACGCTTGCTGGCGGCGGCGAACTTCTTGGCCATTTCGATCAGCTCTTCGATCACCTGCGCGGTTTCGATCGAGCGGTTCTGGTAGCGCTTGATCACACTGTCGAGCAGCTCCGAGAATTTCTTCTCTTGGGCAAGGTTGCTGCTGAAGCGGCTCTTGATTTCCCCTTCGAGCAAACGCTCCAGCAGCTCCACTGCCAGGTTCTTCTCTGGCAGGTTGCGCACGTCGGCGAGGAAATCTTCATCTAGCAGGCCGATATTGGGCTTGTCCAGGCCGACTGCCTGGAACACGTCCACCACCTCCCCGGACACCACGGCATTACCGATGATCTGGCGGATGGCCAACTCGCGCTCTTCATTGGTCTTCTTCTGCGCGCTGACTTCACGCTTGATAAGTATCACCTTGATCGCCTGGAAAAACGCCACCTCCTCGCGCACGGCCTTAGCTTCATCTAGGGTGCAGCACAGAGTAAAGGCCTTGCTCATGGCCAAGGCATTATCGGCGAAGCGCTTCTTGCCATCCTTCTCGCCCAGGATATGGTTGGCCGCGCCGGCCAGCAGCTTGTGGCCGCCAGTGAGGAAATCGCTGAAGTCGAAGCCATGCAGCAGGCTGCGTAGCACATCGAGCTTTTCTTCCAGCAGCGCATACGCCTCATGGGCATCCACCGTTGGCCGGCCTCGGCCCTTGCTGGCGGTGTACTCCTTGAGCGCTGCTTTCAACTCGTTGGCGATACCGATGTAATCCACCACCAGACCACCCTGCTTGTCCTTGAACACGCGGTTCACCCGGGCGATGGCCTGCATCAGGTTGTGGCCCTTCATTGGCTTGTCGACGTATAGCGTGTGCACGCACGGCGCATCGAAGCCGGTCAGCCACATGTCACGCACAATCACCAGCCTGAGCGGGTCATGCGGGTCCTTGAAGCGTTTCTCCAGGCGCTTTTTCACCTGTTGATTGTAGATATGCGGGCGAAGTAACGCCTTGTCCGAGGCGCTACCGGTCATGACCACTTTGATCGCGCCCTTCTCTGGGTCTTCATCGTGCCAGTCAGGCCGCTGGGCGATGATTTCGTTGTACAGGTGCACGCAAATTTCACGACTCATGGCCACCACCATCGCCTTGCCGTGCTGCGCCTGGTTACGCTCTTCAAAATGCCCAACCAGATCCTTGGCCACGCTCTGAATCCGCGGCTCAGCACCCACCACCTTCTCAAGCGCCGCCCAACGACTCTTCAGCCGGGACTGCTGGTCTTCCTCCTCATCTTCGGCCAGCTCATCGACCTCTTCGTCGATATGCACCAGCTCGCTGTCCTTGAGCGACAATTTGGCCAGCCTCGATTCGTAGTAGATGGCCACGGTGGCGCCATCTTCCTTGGCCTGCTGCATGTCGTAGACGTGGATATACTCACCGAACACCGAGCGCGTATCACGGTCTTCACTGGATACCGGCGTGCCGGTAAACGCTACGAAGGTGGCATTGGGCAAGGCATCACGCAGATGCTGGGCGTAGCCGACCTGATAGCGCGCGCTGCTTTCGGCGGCTTGCAAATAACCGCCTGATGCCGGGTTGAAGATGGCGTTCTTGGGATCGCCAGTAAGCTGGCTCCTGCCTGGGGCCTTCAACTGGGCACTGAAACCGTACTGGGTGCGATGGGCCTCGTCGGCTATTACTACGATATTCGAACGGTCGGAGAGTACCGGAAAACTGTCCTCATCCGCGCCCGGCATGAACTTCTGAATAGTGGCGAACACAATGCCGCCACTGGGGCGATTGTCCAGCTTACTGCGCAAGTCGCCGCGGGACTCCACTTGCACCGGCTGTTCGCGCAACAGATCCTGCGATAGAGAAAATACCCCAAACAACTGGCCATCCAAGTCATTGCGGTCGGTGATCACCACAATAGTTGGATTCTCCATCGCCGCTTCTTGCATCACCCGCGCGGCGAAACAGGTCATGGTGATGCTCTTGCCGCTGCCCTGGGTATGCCAAACTACGCCGCCCTTGTGTGTACCGCCTGGACGGGACGCTTTTACCACCTGCTCAATTGCCGCACGCACCGCATGAAACTGGTGGTAACCGGCAATCTTTTTTACTAGCTGGCCATCGTCTTCAAACAGCACAAAGTAGCGCAGGTAATCGAGCAGTAGTCCCGGTGTCATCACCCCGCGCAGCAAGGTCTCCAACTCATTGAACTGACCCAGCGGATCAGTGCTCACACCGTCGATGGTGCGCCAGTTCATGTAGCGCTCACTGTCAGCCGACAATGAACCCATGCGCGCTTCGCTGCCGTCGGAGATCACCAGGATCTGGTTGTACTGGAACACATCCGGGATCTGTTCTTTATACGTCTGGATCTGATCAAACGCTTTCCAGAGACTGGCATGCACATCAGCCGGGTTCTTCAACTCCAGCAGCACCAACGGGAGACCGTTGACGAACAGAATGATGTCCGGCCGGCGAGTGTGCTTGGGCCCCTGAATGCTGAACTGATTGATCGCCAGCCAGTCGTTGGCCTTGACCTGCGTCCAATCGATCAACCGGACAAAATCGCCACGGGTCTCACCATCCTTCTGATACTGCACCGGCACACCGCTGACCAATAAGCGATGGAAAAGGCGATTGGCCGACAACTGCACCGGCACACCCAGTTCCAGCACCTGCTTAAGGGCATCCTCTCGCGCGGACAACGGCACAGCCGGGTTGAGCCTGGCAATCGCCGTCCGCAGTCGCCCCACCAACACCACATGCCGATAGCTTTCACGCTCGGGGCTGTCGCCATCGTGGGCGATATCGGGGCCGTACACATGGGTGTACCCCAGCTCGGCGAGCCATTCGAGTGCTTCTTGTTCCAGCTGATCTTCGGTCATACCGACTCGTTCCTTGATTCATTTGCCGATTCGTTGCGCTCTGCGCAGCGTGTCAGGCCGGTTGAGGACTCAGCATTCCATCTACGCTCGCCAAATGCCCAGCCTGAGTTAAAACATCCAAACGGGCCTCAAGCACCCCAGAGATTTTTGCTGTCGCGCGGCCAAATCCAAGCAAGGCCAAAGCGCCAGAGACTGCATCATTACTTTCCATAGAAAAACCCAGCGTGACCGTTTCCAGGAGTGCCAGATCAATCTCTTCTGCAGCTACCAGTTCAATCTTGCGCTCACTGGCGTCCAGCTGGGCACGGTTTCTGATTTGTACAGCTTGCCCGGTGACGGAATAGACGAAGCCATCACGCTGAAGGAACTTTTGCTGGCTGGAACCCAGCCGAATAGCCTCCTGCACCGCATTAGCAATCCTCGAACCCGCCCGCGTAACCCCAAAAGCTCCCATAAGTCGACGTGTGATCTCACTCTCGTGGACTGGTGACTCTACCTCGACAACAGAGCTGATCATTCGAATCAACCGCTCGGGCTTTTCCTGATGAAGCTGCACGCTTGTATCCAGCAGTGGGCTCAATTGCGCCTGTACATAAGCTCGACTCGAACCCGGTCGCGTCTCCTCCGCGGGCTGACCCCGAACAATTTCATGTTTTGGCTCGAACTTTACGATCTCAGGGGCCAGCAGATTTCGCTGCTCGGTAAGCTTTAGTCGCGCCGCTTCGATAGCAGCTACGGCACGGGTAATTTCCTGTTGTGGGTTACGGAACCAGTCCGTGCTCCAGATCCGGTGGAAGTTCCACCCAAGCCCTTCAAGCACGCCCTGACGCAGACGGTCACGATCACGGGCAGATCGCGAGCTATGATAAGCAGCACCATCACACTCAATCGCGAGCACATATCGTCCCGGATACTCAGGATCTTTGACGGCGATATCGATGAAGTAACCCGCCGTACCCACCTGCGGCTCAATCACATAGTTGCGGTCACGCAGCGCTTCGATCACCTCAAGCTCAAAAGGCGAATCCGCCGCTTTTCCAGTTTCCTTTGCCACCTCTAAATCGCCGGTTTCGGCAAACTTAAGGAAGTTACGCAACGCCCTCAACCCGTGGTTGGCATCGGCATCCAACTCCAGCTCGTCGCCCCTGAAGTTACAAAAAACGCGCATCGCCATTTTCGCGCGCGTGATCAGAACATTGAGCCGACGGTGCCCACCTTTGGAGTTCAACGGGCCAAAGTTCTTGGCAATACGTCCGGACTCATTCCGTCCGTAACCAACACTGATAAAGATCACATCGCGCTCATCACCTTGGATATTTTCAAGGTTTTTAGTGAAGAAGGGCTCGTTGCTTTCGCTTGTGAAGAACTTCTCGGCCTCTGGCGTTTTCCGGCGCAGCAGCTCGACTTCGACTTGGATTAAATCCCGCTGCGCCACGCTAAATGCCGCAACCCCCAACGACAGCTCAGGGGTACGGATGGCGTGCTCCATCACTGCGCAAGCGACTGCCTTGGCTTCTTCTTTGTTTGTCCGGGTGCGGCCACGATCGAAAAGCGCCGTCGGCAAATAGTCAAAGCTCACGCCCTTGGCATGTGGATGCTGACCCGCCGACGGGAACACCACCAATTTATTGTCGTAAAACTCCACGTTGGAAACGGCAATTAATGATTCGTGCCGACTACGGTAGTGCCAGCGCAAGTAGCGCTCCTGGCTACCCGCAGCCTTAAACATGGTCAGAATGCTTTCGATATCACTCGTCGGTCTGTCTTCATCATCCATCTCGACTTCACGACTGAAAAAGTCAGTGGGTGGCATCTGTCGTGTATCGCCGACCACAACTACCTGCTTGCCGCGCATGATTGCGCCAAACGCATCAACGGCCTTTACCTGCGAAGCTTCGTCGAATACCACGACATCGAACTCCAGCTTGCCTGGCGGTAGAAAGTTGGCAATCGACATCGGACTCATCATAAACACTGGTTTAATTTGCTGGATCGCGCGGCCAGCCTTCTCGATTAACTGGCGGATAGGCATATGGCGCCGCTTCTTGTTCAGTTCGCCACGCAAAATGGCCATCTCGCCCGGCTGATTGATATTCGGCATGCTTTCCCATACCTGCTTAGCCAGGCTGGTTTGCGCATGACGTAACGATGCGAGGTCGAGGTGGCGGAAACGATTGATCTGATGCTCATGCTTAATTCGATCAAACTGCCGCAATGCCGGTTTGTCGGCATAGACCCGCTGCACCAGTCCTGAATACCAGGAAAGGTCGAAAATGTCGGTCAATTGCGCCGGTTCATCGCTGACCGAAGCAAGCACTAGAAGCTCGTCGAGACCTTCAGCGCGCAGTTGCCCTGCAAGAACGTTCCAACGGGACATTTGGTAAAGCGCTGCCAGGTTATCTAACCACTGTGCTAAACGGGTCCCAAGCGCTTCGAGACTCAGTGCCCGAATACTGTCTTGGTCTTCCTGTGCCTCCATTCCGGTGACATCCAGCGAACTGCGTATTGCCTGGTCTAAGCCGACAACATGCTTCTCAATACTAGCGACAGCATCGCCAAGCCCGCTGGCATCCGCATGACCGGCCAGAAAGCTAATGATCCCCTGCGGGATGTCACCATTGCCAAGATCGTCATGCAGTTTAATAACCCAACTGCTTAACCGTTCGAGCACGGCCCAGTCAGATTTCTGCCGCTGCCACTGGGCGCCGAACAGAGCGCTGCCCAAGGCCTCATGGTGGTCGTAGATTCTCTTCCCCTGTTGGTAGGTCAATATCGAATCCACCAGCGCTAACAGCTCGGGGTTGGTTCTCGGTAGAGTCCCTCGAGCCAAGCCCTGTAGGCGTGTACGCGCGGCACGGAAACGCCCAGAGAGCACCTTCCACCACTTATCGCCGTACGCCAACAAACACTGGCGAACCTCCAGCAGATCCTGCTCCCAAGCCGCATCGATCAGCACACTGTCATGCTGGTTACGACAGGCCGACATCTGTTCTCCGGCCTGCAGTAACTCACGAATGACATCACGGCGTGCCTGCCAGTCGCCGGTAGATAATTGCACCCCTTCCAGGCGAGGAGCCTCTGAAGCGCGACGAGCTGCGCGGCAAATAACATCTACATCGGCCAGAGTCGCTGGGCGGGTCAGCATTAGTCGTTGAGAAAGAGCACTCGCTGCTGACTGCAAGGCGACCAAATGCGCACTCGCCCGCTGCAGCGCCTCGGTAGCGCTATTTTGCTCGATGGGTGAAAAGTAGGTGCGCTCCGTGCCCCAGAACACACTTTGATCGGGGCGGCCCATCTCCTCAAGATGCAGCACCAGTTCCTTCACGAGCTCACGGCGCCTCAACTGCTCGGCATGGCTCCAGGTGGCCATGGGCGCAAAAGCCAAAACCGGTAAGCCAGGCTTGGTGCGCTTCAGTTTCAAGTAACTGCCCAGCACCTCGACAAAAACCAACCCGCTGGCACCAGCCAGCGAACTGACTGCCTCACAGTAAACGTTCAAGCCATCTTGCAGCTCTTTCAAGCTCGCCAGGTCTTCCAAGCCCACCTTGGTCAGTGGCCGGCCCTGATCAAGCGTCCGTGCCAACTCTTTTAGCACCGACTGCTTGGTCGACTTGTGGCTGTGCAGCTCAAACACCGCGTCGCCCAGGTGGCATTCATCCAGACGCCGCTTAACCACATCAAGAGCGGCCATTTTTTCAGCGACAAACAGAACGGTCTTTTTCTGGCCAATCAACTCTGCGATCACGTTGGTGATGGTCTGGGATTTACCCGTACCTGGCGGCCCCTGGATCACCAGGTTCGAGCCGGCACGTATTTCCAGAATTGCTTCGGTTTGGCTGCTATCGGCATCCTTAACAAAGCGCACGTCGCCTGGATTGATCACCGAGTCGATGTTGACCTCTTCCGGATAAGCACTGCGCTGGTCGCCAAAACCACCCGCCAGCAAACGCTTCATCACCCCATGCTCGCCTGGCTGCTTTTCTTCTGGCCAGCTCTTCGGGTCCAGGTCCTTGAACATCAAGAATTTACCAAACGAGAAAAACCCCAGGGCCATCTCATTGGCTACGATCTTCCAGCGCGTTTGCTTGCTGATAACATCGCCTACAGCGGCAAAAAACGCACTCAGGGCTTCGCCTTCGGCCGCCTCTGCCACCTCTGCCAAGCTGCAAGACGACATATCCAGGCCAAAATCCGTTTTGAGCTTGGCCACCAGTGACAGGTTTTCCACCAGATCATCACCTGAATATCTCAGTGCGAAACCGTCCCTAGCCCCGCTACGCTCTAGGCTAACCGGCAGCAACAACAAGGGAGCTTTGCGCAAGGTGTCCGAGCTATCGGCTTCGTACCAATGCAAAAAGCCCAAGGCCAGAAACAAGGTATTAACGCCCTGTTCCTCGATAAAGCCTTTGGCCTCGGTGTGGATTTTCAACAACTGCAGAAATAGCCGTTCGTCATCCAACGCAGTCTGTAACCGAGTGTCGAGGTGGCGGCGCGCTTTACCGGTAGCAGTATCCGCATCGTCATCGGCGGCGGTATCAGACCAATCGAGGCTGTCCAGCTCATGCAGCAGCTGTTCATCGCTCGCCGACTCGTCATCCTCAAACGTATCCGGATTGACCAACTTGGCCATTTCAGCCAGTTTTCTTCGGGCCATTGGTGAGAAGGTCATCGCCTTTTCCTGGCGATAGAGAATATTGAAAACCTCCTCCGACAGCTCATCCACCACCACCAGGGTTTTGGCTGTCTTGCGGAAGTTGAGCATGTTGTTGCGAAGCCCGATATCCAGCAGCTCTTTACGGCTGCTTTGCAGCTTCTGATTAATCTCTGCGCTCATTCAAAAATTCTCATAAATACAGGTTTTGGAAATCTTGTTAATTTGGACCTATTAATTAATGGTCCCTAGGCCCCTAAAAACGTTGAGAACCGTTGCTAAACATCCATTTTCAAAACCTGAATTCGCGTGCAACGGCATCTGCATGCACCTTAAACCGCTCCAAATTTTCCGTGCACTCGACATCGGACGCCCCAAAAAGTCGGCTTGCCAAGAGGGTTGATTTGCCAGTCCCGTCAAGCGCCTCTGAAAGTTGTTTCACGATCTTGTGTCTATTTTCAACGCGATATCCGTAGGCACCTGTCGGATGCCAATCCCCCCAATTGCTCTTGTCTGTGTGACCCAGAAAGCCAAGAGCAATAAAAATTTCCGCACGGTCGAAACACAAAGTGAAATCATCGGTAGATGAGAAATTATTACCGATTTCTGCCTGCAGAGTACTGTGCAACCAGTCACTAATTGGCGTGTAACGACGCTCCATCCCGACAAGTAACCGTCCTCCCTCTGGCTGACTTTGCCAGCGGTTGGGTGGAAAAACCTCAACTGCTAGTTTTGCTTCGCGGTGCTCGTGCTTAAACTCACCAGAAAGCAGCGGTGTGATAAATCCTAGGTTTTCAGCCAACACTGCGCCCATGCAGGCCGCGTAGGTAATAAGCGTTATCGGATAGCGCTGAAACTCCAGCAGGAACTGATTGCCATTACTCTCGCCTCGAAAGTAGACCTTCTGCTGTATCCGCTGCCAAACCTTGGCTAGCTCAGGACTGCCCCACCGCCCACAGGTAAAGGCCAGGTGCACTAGGGTTTTGCATATGGCCTCGTACTGGCGTACCCGTGTAGTCAGGCTTTCGCTATTCACCTCGCCAACTCGCGCGACCACCATCTGTGGTGAAAACAGCTGAGCAACGGCGCGCTCCACTTCCTCTTCAAGCAAGTCATTGAGACGGATGCGGTAGCGGTCTTCTGCCAGGTAGCGTTTCAAGCTGGCAACCGCTGCCTTGGTAGACAATGGATGTGGCTCATTGAACTGCGCCAAGGCTGCAACACGTTCTTGCAAGGTGGTGAAGAACTGATCGGCGTCCTTGATAGCGACCTGTACCCCGGCGCGATGATCAAGCAGTTGTTGCGCGGTTGTGCTGACGGCCCCACGCGCCCCCCAATATGTGGTGAAACGTCGTGCCGGCGCACGTTCGATTGCCGCGCGTAGCGCCACATCCCAGTCTGCTGACCAACCACAGATAACCAGGCCAAAATGGTCGAATACCTGGTCAAGCAAGCTATTCAAGCGCGGGTCATAGCCCGCCAACTCATCGGGGATATTTTTCAGCCGGGTGTCCAGGTAGTCGCCATGCACCTTGATCACGCAACAAGGCTGATGCACCAAGGGCATGGCGCCTTCGATCTGGTCCGGCGTGCTGAGCACCGAGGGCGCAACACCCACCTCCTCCAACGCTCGCTCCATCAACCGATCAAAGTTGGTGGTCACGAGAACCCGCACATAACCATCCGCCACCAGTTGGGCAATGGCGCGATGGGCTTGCGTCGGTTGTTTAGCGCCTTCCTCCGACTCCTCCTCTGTCGGTTCGAAGTAACCGCGCAGCAACAGCTGCCGTTCACTGGACGTCTTGCCGAGCATTGCCAGCAGTTCAGCATAGTCAGGGGCTTTGCCATACTTTTGCTCATACCACTGCTCCGGCGCTGGCTCGCAGTCTTCACCTTGTAGGTGTGCGCACTTGCGGATCAGCTCCAGCACGATCTCCCAACCGGTAGGGATACGCGCCGCACGCGAGATGCCTGAACCCAGCAGTAAGGCATACACACCCTTGTTGCCGTGCATGGAAAAAGCCAGTGATAGCAAGGGTTCCATTACATCGCCCCTTCGAGCAAGGTTTCCGCTTCCGGCAGGCGCAGTTGGCCGGAGATTAGGCGGGGCAATAGGGTGTCTCGGAGTTGGGTGAGGGTTTGGGCTTGCTTAGCATTAGCCAGAATTTTGCTAACCAAGGGGGAAACAAGCTCATCGAATTGATGCAGCACCATTGCATTAGGAATCGATATTTTTTGGTCCTTAATGTCGGATTGATTAATGCCAGGAATTGCTGCCTTCCCTCCTCGATGCTTTAGCTCATGCATAACCGCATCACTCCAAAGCCAAAAATACAGGAAAGGTTGATTGAACGGCGCTTTCAGCCGGATGCGAAAAACGTGTTCATTGATTCCACATTTTTCAAACGGAAAGCCATCCCCGAACATAGACACCCTCGGCAGAAAGACTCCAGGCTTCCCACCGTCCTTATAGAGAAGAACGTCATTTGACTGAAGCTTCCCTGCCTTCATCTTTTCGAAAAAATCGCTAGATACATATTTCGTTTTTAAATAGTCAAACTGACCTATACGCACAATACTTTCTGCGCCAATACTCGGAACACCCTCAGATATTCCTGAAACACCACCTTTAGGGCGACGTCCAGTCTCAAGTACACTGAGCCAGCCTTCCAATTTTTCAACCCTCCACCCCTTCGGCACCGAGCCCAGTTCGGACTGTTCGAAGCTGTCGGGGAACAAGGCTGCGGTGGGCGCATCCATGGCTTGTGGTTCAAGCCCTTTGGCTTTGGCGTACACGGGTTCGAAATCGACGAACCAGGATTTGAACAACGCCTGGGCGATGGCTTCTAGGGTGGAGTTGGTTTCGCGTAATAGGGTGATGCGGTGATCGAGTGCGCTGAGCACACCAGCTATTGAGTCTTGAAGTGCTTTGGGTGGTAATGGAACCCGTAAATTAACTAGATCACTCCCTCGAATACCTGAAGCACCAGCTCCTTGCTCGATAATCGCTTCCATTGCCACTCGGCCGACAGGGGATCTGAAAAAATAAAAATAAAACAAAGGATTACTGATTTTTTTATCGAGTCTGCATCGAATCAGATGCGATTCAAAAGTCGTCGGAATTCCTTTCCCTGTAAAAATAGAGCATTGACCAGCACCAGAAAGAACCAACGACTGTCTAGCAAATAGAAGGTCATAAGTTTCTAGAAGAAAACTGGTCTCTCCACTACTGAGCGGCACAAGGTCCATCTCGATATCACTAATTTTTGGGTGAGCGAACAGCTCCCCCATATTGACCATTGGTACACCGCTACCACGTAACTTTTTTGGGCGAGTTAAGCCATTTTTCTGCGGAATGGAAAATAATGAACTAAAAGCTGCAAGCTCAAAACTCATACCCCAACCCTCCCAACTTCTGCCGGATCAGCTGATCAAGTTCTGCGCCCTTGGCCATCTGCTCGCCGAGCTGGGCAGTGAGCCTATGCATCTTGTCGGCGAAGGCTTCGTCGTCGTCCTCCACCGCTTCGGCACCGACATATCGCCCCGGCGTTAGTACGTGGCCGTGTTCGGCGATTTCGCTGAGTGTGACACTGCGGCAAAAGCCTGAAATGTCGGCGTACTCGGCAATTTCGCCGCCCACATCCAGTGGCTCACCGCGCCAGTTGGCGACGGTTTGGGCGATGCGCTCGATATCGCTGTCGAGCAGCTCTATCTGCACGCGGCTGACGCTGGTGCCAAGTTTGCGCGCGTCGATAAATAGCACTTCGCCGGGACGGGCGACTTTCTGTTTGGTCAAGAACCACAGGCAAGCGGGAATCTGGGTATTGAAGAACAGCTGGCCGGGCAAGGCGACCATCACTTCCACCACGTCGGCTTCGACCATGGCGCGGCGGATCTCGCCTTCGCTGTTTTGGCTGGAGCTCATCGAGCCATTGGCAAGCACGATGCCGGCGCGGCCGCTGGGTTTGAGGTGATAGAGCATGTGTTGCAGCCAGGCGTAGTTGGCGTTGCCTTGCGGCGGGCTGCCGTAGACCCAACGCGGGTCCCCTTCCAGGCTGCCGTGCCACCAGTCGCTGATATTGAATGGCGGGTTCGCCAGCACGAAGTCAGCGCGCAGGTCGCTGTGCTGGTTGCGGATAAAGCTGTCGGCCGGCTCTTTGCCCAGGTTGAAGTCGATACCGCGAATCGCCAGGTTCATCGCCGCCAAACGCCAGGTGGTTGGGTTGGACTCCTGACCGTAGATGCTCACATCACCGATCTTGCCGCCGTGCGCTTCGATGAATTTCTCGGACTGCACAAACATGCCACCCGAGCCACAGCACGGGTCATAGACCTTGCCGTGGTGCGGGTTGAGCACCGCCACCAGGGTTTTTACGATGCTGGCGGGCGTGTAGAACTGCCCGCCTTTTTTGCCTTCGGCGCTGGCGAACTGTCCGAGGAAGTATTCATAGACCTGGCCGAGCAGGTCGCGGGCCTTGCTGGTATCGCCGCCAAAGCCGATGGTGGAGATCAAGTCCACTAACTCGCCGAGCTTGCCGTCCGGTAATTGGACACGGGCGTAGCGTTTGTCGAGAATGTTCTTCAGGCTCGGATTTTCCGCTTCGATGGCGCCCAGAGCTTCGTCGATACGTTTGCCGATATCCACCTGCTTGGCGGCGGCGCGTAGCGACTCCCAGCGGGCCACGGCCGGCACCCAGAACACATTGACCTCTGTATAGTAGTCTCGGTCTTCCAGCTCGGCTTCAAGCGTGTCGGGATCGCTATCCGCCAGGTAGTAATCGTCGTTGGCATCGCCGAGCTTGTGCTCCAACTCGGCGCGGCGGCTGCCAAAGCTGTCGGAGATGTACTTGAGAAAGATCAGCCCGAGTACGATGTGCTTGTACTCAGCGGCGTCCATGTTGGCGCGCATTTTATCGGCGGTGGCCCAGAGGGTTTTCGCCAGGTCATGCAAGGTGGTGCTTGCCTGTTGCTTGGCCGCGTTGCCTTTGCTTACTGCGCTTGCTGCTTCCAAAACGTAGCCCGCCGAGACTTCTTCAGTGCGGATTGGGGCCGTTGCATCAGGGGCCGTCTTCTGCGCCTGACCCACCATGCCACTGTTTGACGTTTGTGCCCGCAGTACCGAGCCTCCACGTCCACGGCCTTTCACCAGCACACCCTGATCGATCAGCGCGTCACGGGCCGCCCAGAGCTGTTCTTCACTGGTCTCTGGCAGCTGCATTTTTAGCCGTTCAAACAACGCTTGGTTGCCAATGCTGCGGCCATCGGCCGGCACTGCGGCCAGCAGGGCTTCGCCCAGTTGAGCCAAACCACTCATTCAACACTCCTTATGCGCGCTGCACATAAGGCAACGCGTCGATATTTTAGAAGATGATGACGAGGACGTGAGGTATTCGGGGCGGCTTTGTGGCGAGTACTGCCTAGCGGCAAATACAACTGGAGAGCCATCCATGGGATACCGCGGCCTGCCATGCTTTGATGGTCATCACATTAGCCACTGGCCCGTCAGTAGTAAAGCTGCGCGCGGTGCTTTCCCTTATTCAGTAGCCGGCAAGCAGCCCTGTGGCATGGGTGTTTTCGCGATATCGCCACGCTCACTTGATGCTGGTCAAACTTCATCTTGGCTTGTCCTTGGGCTTGATCTTAAAGGACAAAGCGACGCCCATTGTCTTTTGAAGCACATCCGCCGGTTCTGACATCATTCAGGCAATGAATATTAAAACGGCCTGGGATCTATCGAGCGCCAACCTCTCATTACTTCGTAAGCGCTTCGGTGTCGTGATGGAAAAAACAGCGCGTAAGCTGCGAGGTATCACTTGCCTGAAGATGGAGCCTGAGTCACCAGCGAAAAAGGAAATCTGTAGTAGCCGTGCTTTCGGGCAGCGAGTCTATGATCTGAACGGGCTGAAACAAGCGGTAGCCAGTTACACCACCCGCGCTGCCGAAAAGCTCCGTAGTCAGTAGTCACTGTGCAAGGTGATCCAGGTTGGCATTCGTACCGGTTTATTCAACCCCAATGAGGAGCGCTTCTCACGCCATATGCAGATCCACTTGCCCTACCCGACCGACGATACGCGGCTGTTGATCCAAGCGGCTATGCAAGGCCTGGAACACATTTACCGGGAAGGCCCAGCCTATGCCAAGGCCTCTGTGATGTTGCTAGGGCTATGCCAGCGTGATCAATACACCCCGGATCTGTTTGCCCCTACTCAGGCAGCGACATCCGACCGCTTGATGCAGACAATGGATCAGATCAACCAGCGCTGGGGGAAGAACACCCTGAAACCTGCCCGCGTCCCTGTGACGCCTGAGTGGGGTATGCAACGGCAACTGCTAAGTCCTTGCTACACCACGCGGCTTGATCAGTTGTGGACTGTACGAGCTGGACGTTAGCGTATGAGGCTGGTCCGGAATGCCCTAGCACCAGCAGGCTTGATTCGCAGATGTTGATTTTTGTCTTTAACCAGGTAGGTCATTAGGTTAGCCACCGCCTGACGGCCCTGTGTATTTGATCGACCAAACATGCCCGTTCCCCTCAGGTCATCATCGCCGTTGAATTCACGGCTGCTGTCGTGCCAGTAGCCACGGTTCTGGGTGATGTCTACCCATAGCTCACCGATACGCTCTGCAATACTGAACTGTCGAAACACATGTGATCCGTTGAAGAAAAAGGCAGTATGTAAGTGGAAGCCCTGGTCCTCCCCCTGCTCTATTCTGACGATATAGCCTACTAGGTACTTAAAAAGGGGATTTGTTCTTCGTGCTGCTACTAAACGGTCCATATCTGCATAGACTTGTTCGATAGTAAGCCTTTGCCTGGCGATCTCGCGGTAGTACAGATTTACCCGGAGCACCAGTATCTTGGAATAACGTTCAGTTAATCGGTGCACAAAGGCCTGGATGTCCTCTGCTTGACCCTTAGCCTGGTATCGACGATCAGCTGATCTGCGACGGTAATCGCGCTCCTTGCTGAGTTCACGGATACGCATCACCAGCAGGTTCATCGTCTCGGGCTCTGACAAGTAGCGGCCGTCCATACCTGGATCACTACAGGTGTGTCGGTAGCCGTCGTATTCCAACCGGATGTCGTGGCATGCGTCAATGAACAGTTCGAGTTTCTCGCTGTAGTCGTAGTCCACACGACCATCAAATAGGGCAATCATCTGGTTCAGGCACTGCAGGTCTATACCCAGGGTAGTCATCCGGTAAGGCTTCGTTGAGTCCGGGTGGGGGATGTAGGCTAGAGTCTTGTAGCGCAGCACGTCATCCACGAGCTGATCGATAAGGTAGCTGGCTTCTGCTTGGGATAGGGCTGGCGATGAGGTGTTGATTTTTGAGTACATGGGATGTCTCCTTTGTGAGTGACATACCAGTCCCTGCGAATTTATTTTTTAACCTACCCTGACTAGATACCTGACAAATCTAGTCTGAGATATCTCATACCTCCGCCTCTGTGTCTGCCTATGACTCTTGGTGGTAGCAGGACAGCAAACAGCCTTACCGGATTAGCTAACCAACGAGTATATAATTTGATCCCACCTTGGCCCCGAGGCAAATGCTAGGCCTGGCTTGCGTTCCAAGAAAAAATTCACGTTGTACCTGGGCAAATTAGCGCATCGTTGCGATGACAGGTTAGCTGATCTAGCGACTGGCTCTGACAAGGTAGATTACGGCATAGGAGCACCACGACTTAGCGCCGCGGTGCTCCCGTCAGGCAATGGCAGTTTGCTGATCTCGCTCCTCGATTCGTTCAAGAATCCAATCCTGGACCTCGCTCTCGACCCAACCGACGCAGCGGTCACCCAGCGATATCGGTCTTGGGAAGCCGCTCTCGCTGATGTACTTGTAAATGGTCGACCTGGCCAGGCCCGTCGCGCTCATCACATCACGCAGCCGTATGATCCTCATGAGCTGTCTCCTCTGTTGGCTCAGAGGATGTGCATGGGTTGTAAATAAGAACCGATTAGTGCCGTCCTAGATCTGCACTCAGAGCACACCAAACCGACTGAAACGACTTTTACATACCTGAAAATTGAAGGCGCAACCAATAGAGAGCATTTGGTTCCTGCCACACCGTCGGGCATCCATTCTCTTCTCTGGCACCACCCCGAAGAGCTTACTTTCTAATAAATAAATACAACGCGTGCAGGATGGATACCCTAACCCAGTAAAAACAGGCGTTACAGACCAATAAAACATCTATATTTGACTATATTTAGATTCACTTATCGTGCTATTTATTGACTATCCCCGGTCTAGGCAGCATCATTAAGCCATCTATAAATATCTAGTTTCTGGGTGGAAAATGGCAGTTCACGACTCTGATTCACTTTGCGAAATGCTTCCCGGCTGGAATCTGAATGACAGGGTGGTGGCATGGCTATGGCTTACCTTAGAAATTCAGGAAGGCATCCAAATGCAGGAATGCCAGCTCAACAGCCAAACCATGCGCAACCAAATTGCAAGAGCCTTAAAGAGGAACCGTCTAATCTTGCTAGACTTCGAACGCAGGAGGGATACAGCGCTTCTTCCGGAAGAGGCATTTGAGTGGATCAAAAAAAACGGTCGACAACCTAAATTGCTAGCCGCCGAGGCCGCCAAAAAAACTGGGCTGCGAATACGCAGCAGTGTCTTCCGCACACTCACTGAGAAAGAGCAACTGATTGCGCTGCTTGATCTCTGGGACAGCGATTTTGGTCAAAAAGCGAACACATTAGACCGTCTATCAGTCACCTGGACACAGCTCACGCGGGCAGACAAGCTCTTCGACTGGTTCAAGGACAAAGACGAGCGCGCAAAATGCGATCTGGCATGGAGCTGGCTTGAGAAAAACAAGCCCAGGCTAACGTGGCGCTCCCAACCCTTTACAAAGCACACAGAGATGCTTGAGCTCTTCGACTATAGCGAAGCCAGCCCCGAGGAAAAGGAACTGTACATCGAGAAAATCAAGAGGCGCTGGAGCACGCAAAAGACGCGCGAAAAGGATACTGAAAAAAAGCAATACAACTTTATACTGACCCATACCGTCAATGCCGTTCTGGACGAACTAGCTGCGAAGCACGAGCTATCTAGAACAAAGGTCCTCCAACAGTTGCTCTTGAACGAAGCAGAACATGGACTGTACCTTCCCTCCCAACGCGGTCATGAATCCCCTACACCAGAACGTCGTGACTTTAGCGAGGCAAAATTCTGAACAACGTAAAGAAGACCGACTAGGATTCCAAAAAGTATTCCAAACAAAAGTTGAACAGCCTTATCTATATATTTATCAACATGTTACGGATCCTGTTCAGATTACCCCGGCCCACCAATTAAGACATCAATTCCTTATAAATCAAGGAATTGGTGGTAAGACAGGTGGCAGGTGTGTGCTCAGAGTCCAACTCTGAACTCATACAGGTATGCCACCATGTCCTACAGCAAGAAATCCTCAGCACGACAGCTTCACCTCGTTTTTACCGAAAACGCAGGCTTCCAGTTTTATTACACCCTTCCAAAACACCTGGCGAGCCATAAGGCATTGCCGCGCCAATTGCGCTGGTCCCTCGGCCGTGATGAGCCTCTGGCAAGACAGCTGTGCGCCTACCTCGATCAAGCTCTAAAGAGTCTGGGTAAAGTGTCTTGCGCACCCAGCCCTGCCGAAATTGACCAGATCGCCAACAAGATCGAGCTCCTGCACAAAACAGTTCAAGCGCAGCTGAAGCTTGCCCGGCAGATCTGGACCACCTTCCCCCATCCCGCCGAATTGGCTCGCATGAGCATGAAGAAAGGGATCGAACGTCTCAGCAAACTGTCCGAGAACGGCGAGGCGTTGTTCAGGACCAATCCGGGTGGCGAGATTGTCTTCATGCTCGAACCCAGCGAGAAACTCACGACGCTCTGTCGTTTTGACTGGCATCGCCTTGACTGGCCGCTGGGCACCTCCGATGCCGGCGCGGCTACCGACGCGGCAATTTATATTCTGACCGCTATCGGGCTCCTGGAACAAATCGACCCGCAGTTATCGTTCAACGGCGGTTGGGACGGCGCGTTTCTTCTGATGGCTCTATATGAGTATCTGAGGTACGCCCGCCCCGACAAAGGAGCAAGCCTCGAGTATCTGCCGTCCTGGCTGCCGCAGTCACTCACGGCACTCACTATGCATATCAGCATGCACACTACGCGAAATCCCATGCGCAGGCTTGGCAAAGCCAAGCTCGTCCAAAAGCCCTGCGGTGTGTTTGTTCTCACGCAGGAAATGGTCAATACAGGCGGCTCGACAAAAGCACATTTCGAGTTGTCGCTCCAGACCGCCAGTCCCATTCTCGCCTATTTGTTATGCGTGCGCCTCGGCCAGCGCTTCGACTCCATTTTGATCCGACACTGTCATAGCGAGTGCAAGGACGGTGCATATGAAAGAGCACTGGCCGAGATGAACGAAGTGGTCAGGCTAACGACAAGCGGGCTTCCACCTCTCGAGTCATTGCCTCTTAGGCCATCGACCAGAACCGAAGATCCCCAGCAGAGCGGCCTCGACCCAGCAGCCATCGCGTTGCTCACAGCACTAAGCAGTATCCTCCCGGATGAGAAACGGCAAAAGCTTGAGTCATTGATCAACGAAGTAAACGGCGGATTTTCTGCTATCAGCCCGGCACCCCTTGATCCTGACAGCATGACAGTCTCCCAGCTGGTTGATCACTATGAGTCGACGCAGCTGAAAGAAGGCGCGTGGCGAAACCCTAGGACCCGGATTTCTGTTCATGCCCGGCTGGAGGCCATGGCCGAGCTGCTAGGCGGACATCGGTCAATCAAAACGTTAACCCGAGCCGACATGGTCGCCCTTCGCGAGCGGATTCGCGACTATCCAAAAAACCGCAACAAACTCGCCACATTAAGGCATGCCCCGCTGGCACAGCTAATGGACGACCCAACAGTCGAGTCGCTCCACCCGAGAACGGTCAAGAAATTTTTCGAGTTGATCCGTGCCGTGTTCCGCCATGCGCATGACCATGACCTTCTTAAAACAGACATCGCTCACGGGCTGGTTTTCAAGCTCAAAGGTGCTGAAGCGCCTCGCAAACGCACTTACAGTCCAGGGCAGGTGGAAGCGCTTTTGAAAGGCCCCGCTCTGACGCTTGGTACTGCGCCCAAGTGGCGGCTGGACGACTACAAGTTTTGGCTACCATTACTCGGCCTATACACTGGGTGTCGACTCGCCGAGCTGTGCCAATTGCAGTTGGCAGATGTACGTTTGGAAGAAAAGATTTGGGTCATCCACATCAGCCGCACAGGCGACAGACAGCTCAAAACTCAGGAGTCGGATCGACTAATCCCCTTGCATCATGCGCTACTGAGCATGGGCTTTCTTGAGTTCGTTGAAAGCAGACGGGCAGCCGTTAAAGACCCAACTGCCCCGTTATTCGAAAACGTGATGACATCCGCCACGCTTGCCACGAGCCATGTCGCGTCCAAATGGTTTGTGGGCACAAGTAGCTCAGGATACCTTGGGTTATGCGGTCTTGGTGAAGACCGCTTAACGTTCCATGGTCTGAGACACACTTTTATCCAACAATTCCGGCGGCAAAAACTGGACATGCTAATCGTAAAAACCCTGGTGGGTCATGCTGACAAGACCACTACGGGGGGGTACGGCGATGTTTATCCAGCATCGGTATTAAAAGAGGAGCTCGACAAACTCGATTATGGTGTGTCACTCAAGCATATTCATTATAAGCACTATGTTGCGCTACAAAAACTTCAGGGGGTATTTCGTACGGGTAGACCTCGCAGATCCATCGACTGAATAACCCGATAAGCTTAACTTTTAATACAGGCGAAAATCCTTCGCCTGTATTATTTCTATTGGCAAGTTGCCAATAAAAATACTAATTTAAAACCATAACCGAAACCGGCCCGCTGTCTAGTTTACAACCCCGTTTAAACTTGTATTCTGATGACTCACCCATGAGGAGTTATCGTGAATATTATAAAAATACCCGTTTCAACGGGATTAAGTCTGGTTTGCGAACCGGGCAATGAAGACAGCCTTAATATTGCCTTGACACATCTGTCAGCCGTCATCGAGTCAATCAATAGAACCAAGAAGTCTCCGCTTCTTTCGGAATATATTGAGACCGTACTCAATCGCTTCTTGCGCGAAACTTACTATTCTCCCAAGTCGGAAATGATGATTACCTCGCGCTTTGAAAAGCTTTCCAAAGTACTCACTGGCGAGCGCCCTGACATGAAAGTCAGCGACCTCGACGAGGAGGCAGCGCGCACCTTGAAAGCAGAACTGCCAGTAATGTTGCGAAAAAATCAACGGTCTGCAAGCCAGGGTACAAACGTTGAAACCTACTATCGCCTGTTCAACCGCATAGCAAATGAGGCATTTACCGAAAACCTCATATCGAAGCCCATCAAGATCAAGGCGACACGGACAAAGAAATCACAGATTTCAAAGCCATTTTCTGACGCTGACCTCACCTGTTTATTTTCCGGCTGGCCGTACCAGACCGCTCACCAGGTAGATCAGGATGCTCATTCATATCGTTTCTGGCTCATGCCCTTAGCCCTGTTCACGGGCGGCCGCCTTAACGAACTTTGCCAACTACGTGTGCATGACATAATTCAGGATGTACATGGTGTCGATCTGATCAGTATCAATGACCACGGACATTGTAAATCGATCAAGAACGAGCAGTCCCGCAGACAGATACCCATATGCTCTGCCTTGAAAGCTCTGGGGTTTCTGGACTTCGTACTGGAGCGACGCCAGGCAGAAGGCGAAGATGCATTGCTATTTCCCGAACTGACGTACCATCCGACGCACCTTTATTCTCGCAACCCAAGCCGTTTTTTTTGCGGCCCAAGGACCGGTGCCGGCTATATCGGTGAGCACTGCCCCCATACTCGTGATGGCGGCTGGAATTTTAAAAGTTTCAGGCGCACCTTTGCGTTACGTTTGGAAGCCTCCGGCATTCCAACTGGCACCATTGCGTTTTTATTGGGACATCGCAGCGGCTCGTCAGATGTCACAGCGAAACACTATCTTTCCACGCCATTGAGCGTATGCATGCTTGAGCAAATTGAGCTCGGCCTGACCTATCAGATCGATTTAAGCCAGATCAAATGGTCCAACTACAGAAGCATTCTCATGGGTCAGGCTGGCCGCCGTAAACGAGGCAGGCCGACAACTAACCTTTAGAGCAAAGACTCCCATCACTGCCATGTCGCTTACGACATGGCAAAGTTATTAGCGTTAACCTACTAAAACAATAAAAACAGGTGATTCCCATGCAAGATTCAACGAAACACGCTTATCGAAAACTCTGCGGGGTTCTACCCCGTTACCACAGACGGTTATAAAACGGCTGTGAGCTTCCGATCCTGAGCAGCAACTCTACGTCGCAT
>LAZR01000633.1_pt1 | contig 25743 bp, 53 predicted proteins | sample 329461 | NCBI WGS metagenome assembly LAZR01 (sample SAMN03002196, study PRJNA259156) | marine sediment metagenome | biome: sea floor; feature: Hydrothermal impacted sediments; material: marine sediment; isolation source: Loki non-amplified sample from Loki's castle hydrothermal vent sediment ...
CATTTAGCAAATAAACCATATAGGAGGGGGGAGAGATGACAAACAAAAGGAAATGCCCGAAATGTAATCGTTGGTCATTCAGAATGGGAAGGAGCTAGAAATGAGTAAGATGTCACAAGAACTAGAAAGAAGGATTGATGAGAACAAGTATGAGCTATGGGAGGCTTGTCGGGCTTGGGCGGAATTGTGGAACTGGAAACCACTAGATAGTGGCGATAATATGCAAGAGATATTAGAGAGGAGTTGGGTGCAGACAAAAAGAGTGCTTGCCAAGATAGAGAATGCTGAGGATGGCATAGGTACAGAGAGTTCTTAGGCGTGAGCAAGTGAGATAAATGCTCGCCAATAACCGACAACAGATTAGCCACATAGTAGTTTAAGATAGTAGTATCAAGTAAGAAAGGAGGAGTAAAAAAGAACAGAGCTTGCTGGGTGGGACTACTTTAACTTGAGAAAAATACCCGCATCGGGAACCAGCAAGTGTGCCAGCTACCCACAAGGGGACACCTGTGTAGGAGGCGGTTTATAAGTATCCTACTAGCTGGCACTCCAACCCTAGCTCATCAATACAAGAGCTTTCAAATAATATTATAAGAGGTTTACTGTTGATGGGCTAGAGTGGGGGTAAGGAATGAGACACCCAATAAAGCGTAAATTCAAATCATATTATCAGTATCAACTAGCACTTAGGGAATACCGTAAATATTGGAGGTGGTTAAATGAAAAAAGGGAAACGAGCATTGTTTGAGTGCTGTGGTCAGCATATTGAACTAATACCTAGTAATGGGAAACTTTTAAGTAACCTGACCTGTGTAATGTATGACTATTGTGAGTATAGGTGGAAGTGTCTCAAATTATCTGAAGCATATCGTAAGTGTGAAGAGGTAGAGAATGGAGCAGAAGTTAAGAGATAAGGGTATGAGAATACCGGAGCCGTGTTCAAGGTGTGAATGTGGTCGCTCGTTAAATTATCCCAAGAAACTAGAGGGGATGGTTGTTGTTTGTCGATGTGGGAAAGTTTATCCACTGAGGTTTATAAAATGATGCAATTTACCTTTAAGATGGTCTGGCTTTTGACTTGGTGGGTTTATTATACCTGTCTGGGAGTAGTGTATCTATATGAACGATTCGGATATGCTGCCCTTATGTGTGAAAGAAAAAATCTTATAAGTTGAGGTGGTTATGATGAATTGGGGAATTATAGTATTGTTTGTTTGGGCTTGGATTGCTCTCGGTTTGATAAGTTCGTACATAGGGTGGAAAGGGATGTGTGCTCGATTTGGGTACGAGTCCTTCTTGCATCCTTTCTATATTATTATGGCAATACTTTTTGGTCCGATTAATATAGTGGGGGTGCTGTTAATAAAATGGTGGGTAAGGTAATGCTACTCTATGTTGGCGGAGAGGGATATAAACAGTTTAAGGAGAATAATATGAAATTCCAGGACTGGTTTACACAAGAGTATCTTAGTTGGGCTAAGGAAGGAAAGCCTGATGGGTGGACTAACGAAGAGGGTAAAGACATAGTGGATATGGGGATAATCAAGTGCGATGTTGATGTTATGTTTCACAACAAGAACAAGGAAATACTTACATTTTCATTAAAGACAATACCAACAGGAGGTGAGGTATGATTGTAACTGTTAAAAAGGTATTCAAAAAGCAAAAGAAAGATGGGTCAGGTGAGTATGATGCTGCTACGCTAGTTGACGAGAACGGGCAGGAAAAGACATTCGGTATCTTTCAGGACAAGCAATTCTATGTTGAGGGGAATGTGCTTGAGGTGGTGATTGAAAAGAATGATAAGGGCTTTCAGAATATAGTGAGTGTTGAGTCAGCCAAAGACAAACAAGCCGAAAAGGTTAATGTTACAAAGCCTGTGCCGACAAAGTCGCTAATAGAAGAAGCCGAGAAACACGGTACTGTAGAGTTTAAGGTTGAGGGTGAGGAGCTGAGGAAAATCCGCAGTATGTCTGCTGCTTATTCAAAGGACTGGCTATGTAGCCCCGCTGGAGAAGGACATGGGCTAGCTGATATGGGTAAACTCGCAGTACAAATCGCAAACTATATAATATCAGGCGAAGAAATCAAGGGTCTATAGGAAAAGAGATATGTTTAGATGTATTTGGTGCAACTCCACCCTGCGTATAGAGGCTGACCATATAAAGCGATGGTCTAAGTATCCAGAACTGCGATATGAAGTTGCTAATGGTAGAACTCTATGCCGCCAGTGTCACAACATTACTCGGAGGAAAGGCTATGAAGAATATCATACTAGCTAACAAAGAACTCAATGAATGGTGTGGAACGAAGGGTATTAACTACTATGAGGGCATAGAGGCTCTTGGGTTTTTATTTAAGTATGCTGTGCCAAAGATACGGGATTTGCGGTGGGTCAAGCTGGGTGCTAATGGTAATTGTGAAATCAGAATTGGAAATAGGGCAGTCTTTAACCAGCCCGTTAAGTCAATTATTGACCCTGCCCTAGCTCTATTTTATGCAATTCTGGAGGTAATCAATGAATAGGGAACAGATGAAACTAACTGACCAACAACAGGCGAGGGAAAAGGGATTTGATAATGTGGGTTTATGGTATCTTGCCTGTCTCAATGCAGAAGTGAATGTGCTTGCAGACCCCACAATGCGAGACACACAGCGGATAGAAAAGTTTGTTGAAATGGCACGAAGTTATATCGGGAAACTAGACAAGTGCCTCTCTCTCCTACATGGTGAGGAATTGAGGGAGAGGATTGCTGAACGGATATTTTTGTGCTACCAAGAAGATACTCGTAAAACACTTGAGATGGATGCTAAGTTAACAGATGAGAAGATAGAATATAGGGTTAGGAGCTGGGATAGTTTAGCTTATGATGACAAGGCGTTTCACTACGAATGTGCCGATGAAGTCATATCCCTGTTCCCACTGAAAGAGGAGGAGAAGAAAGATGTGTGAAGGTTATGACTGGTGGTTTGAGTGCAAGGAATGTTTAGAGTTAATTTTTGATAATGATAGTGGTCGCTTCCCCGATGAGTGCCCAGAGTGTGGGAGTAAGCCTGATGAATGGAAGCGAATAGAGGCGGAGCTATGAAACCAAATGCTAAACAACTGAAAGAGTTTGAAGCACTATTGGATGAGGCTAAATGCGCCACTTGTAAAGGTAGTGGTGGCTGGCGCACCAAAACAAAGGGCGTAGAGTGTCCTGTCTGCGGTGGAACTGGTCAAAAACCAGGATATGAGATTGCGCTCATAGACTTAAATGCTGAGTTGCCAGATACTATCCCAAAGCTATGTGTCGTTAATCTTACTGAGGGTAGGGGTTATCCCAAATGTTTGGATGGCTATGCTAGGGTTGTAAAGAGACTATGATAGTACCAACTGAGGAGATAATGGAACGCCTTTCGGAACTACTTATAAGGGTAGAGTGGTTGGAGGCAGCATCCTTTAAGGCACCCAGTTATGTTACTGAGCCAGAGGTTATTGAGGATACCCCAAAGTATTACTTACACAGAAGCTACAATGTTACACTTGACGGCAATTATCCATCGGCTAAGTTATTCAGGCGAGTAGAAAACCTAGAAAACCAAATCACCTCTCTAAAGAAATTTTTTAATTTAGAGCTTATGGCTAAGAAGAAAGGCAAGCAATATAAATATGATAAGTAACCTCTTTATATATAGTACTATATCTATAACGGAGGCTAACTTGAGGCTAGGAGAAACTTACGAACCTTACGAGAACCTTACGAACTTACGAGAAAAGTAGAAACTTACGAACCTTACAGGAGTAAAATTGAGCAATATAACAGAAGAGCAAATTGAGAAACTCGTAAGGAACGAAGAGGACGAGTTCTCAATAGAGACATTTAGAATTAAATATAGTATCAATCCTGAGATACCTGCCTTCTACACGGGGTTTAACAGGTTGGTTGAAAAAGGTATTTTGAAGAGGCTAAGGCGTGGTTGGTATCGAAAGGTAAAGAGGATTGAACCGATAACATGGTGGGATGGAGGTGATGCTGTAGGTATTGGGATTGTGTGGCCTTATGGGATAGAAGATGATAGTCGCTTTGGTGTTACAGATAAGGCTTTGATGGGTTTTGACGATAACATAGAGGTATTTCCCAATGATACAATCGTGGTTGCTGGTAGCTCAAACTGGGGCAAGACAACCTTTGCTCTTAATTTCTTAGTGAACAACCTTCATCTATTTAAGGGTGTGCGGTTAATGGTGAATGAATACAAGCCTGAAAGATTTAAGGATAGAATGAAACGGATTGATTGGGTTGACTATTGGAATGCCGACAAGCCAAAGTTTGAATTACTACCTGTTACCGAGAACCACATAGACCACATTGTACCCGATTATCTTAACATTATAGACTGGCTTCACATCTCTGACGAACTCTGGAAGGTTGCCAAGCACATAGAGGATATGCAGATGCTTTTGAGGGGCGGTATTAACCTCGTGGTTCTACAAAAATCAAAAGATAAGGCTAATGCGATAGGTGGAGACTGGCCTGAGTTTTTCCCTGCTGTCTTCTTTCTACTTGATGCCCCTGGCGTGCTTACTGTTAGAAAGGTTAAGAGTGCCCCTAGCGGTCAAGTTACACCACAGGACAAAAGATATGCCTACGATATTATAGAGCGAGGTTCACGCTTTCATAGTATCAGGGAAATTAAGGTTTGCAATCAATGTTGGGGCAACAAGAAATTTAAGGGTAATGAATGTGATAAGTGTGTTGGTAAAGGCTTTGTTGATAAATAAGGAGGCTCAATATGCCAAACAAGTATAAAGCCATTAGAACTTACAGTGAATTGTGTCAGCGTGAGTTTGCCTCAAAGAAAGAGTGTCGGCGTGGCGAGGAACTATGTCTACTGGAGAAGGCTGGAGAGATTGCGGGCTTATGCTACCAGGTGAAGTTTGTTCTGTCTGAGAAGCCAAGAGTTACCATCACGATTGATTTTGGCTATCTCGTAAAAGATGGGGGTTTATGCTTCGAAGATTCTAAGGGCGTGCTGACAAGGGATTTTCGCACAAAACTGATTTGGTTAAAGCAATCACGTTACATAGATGTAATATTAAGTTAGCACGATAATTATAAGATAGTATTTAAGGAGATAGAATGATAAAGGTATGGGGATATAGCGAGTGTGATGATACTGGTAGAGAGAGGGTTTACTGTCGCTATGTGGGGGAAATGCACCTATCGGAATTTATAAGAACAATACTTAATGGTCATACTAGGGGGACAACGTGGATTAGGGATAGGGCGACAGAAACGGGGAATGGCTATGAAATTGAATTAGCAAAGTCTCATCCCAACAAGGTTGTAGTATATGGTGATTACTTAAAGGGTGAGCACAAAATAAGAAAGGTGCTTGATAGTATTTAAGGAGGTTAATTGTGAAAGCTAAAGTGATGAGTCCCAAGAAAATAGCCGATACTTTAGACGAGAATCGTACAAGGGATTTACTTTTGCCCCTAACCCGCTTTCTTAGTCCAGCAGAGTTGGCAGACGCAAAGGCTCTTTGTAAAGCCCAAGACAAAATATCCTATAAAATAGGCTACGACCAAGCATTAAAAGACATAGAAAGACTAATTAAGCAAGCAAGAGCCGAGGGCTTTAAGGCAGGGCAGGAGGAAGAAGCTAAGGGTGGGCATAATACAATATCTTTCTTAGAGGGTAGAAAGGCTGGGATGAAGGAAGTGGCGGAGTTTATAGATGACTTAATCATAGGGGTTGAGGGTTGTGAGTTTGAGGAACGACTTGATGGCGACAAGGGTTGTATTGTATTAGATATGAATGAAAACCAATGGCAAGCTAAAAAGAAAGAGTGGGGGAAAAGATGAAAAGGTCATACATAAATCCAAAATCAAAAAAGCAGAAAGCTAAAGATTTAAGAGAACTACCTATTAAGCTAGAGATACTGGAGAGAGCTAATAACAGGTGTGAGCATATTGAGAATAATGTGAGGTGTGAAACGATGGGTACCTGGTTCTATCCATTATCAGTTCATCATAAAGACCATGTAAAGCGTTGTAAGGGGTTGGAATTAAAGACTAAAGAAGATGGGCTGGCACTTTGTATCGTTCACCACGCAAGGGCTGAAGGTGAGAGGGCACAATGGAGTGAGCCACAGTGGTCGAAGGAGGAGAGAAATGGGTAAACCAACGGGGCGACCAATGGAGAAGGGCAACCCAATAACAAAGCAGGAAGAGATACGGGAGGGGGTAGCTATTTGGCTTTATAATTATGAAATGTCGGGCAAGCATACTTCGTGGTCTTTGTGGTTGGATATAGAAGAGGATTTGAAGTATCACTATAGGGGTTGTGTTAATGAGTTGATGAAGAAGATGGACAAACAGGGTGTAGTGCTAAAGGTAGGCAGGGAGTTGCCTGAATATGTTGGTTGCGTTAATGTGAGCGATGGTTTTACTAAAGCAATTGCACAAGAAGCCCAACAAGATATGCTCAAAGCTGGCTATGGTGCATTTGAGCCACTAATAGAGGGGAAGAAATGAAGAAAAGATGGGTTATAGATGATGAGTTCTTTGCTATTCTGGAAAAGTATTACAAGCTCATATTGACTGGTGGTGGAGCTTCACCAAATAAGAAGCCATTCTTTACCAGAGTACAAGTAGACAGGACAATTAAGGCGTTAGATGGTGCTTTCAAGGATGAGCTAAGGACCAATCCCGAGCACTGGGCAAATAAAGGCATCGACCTAGGCCCTAACTTTAACCGTCTCTGGGGTGGAGCAAGGTTAGCTCTTGTTCAGGAATTAAGCAAGTGCTATAAAAAGTTTGAGAACCAACCAAGGTGTGCCGGCTGTAGATTTCTTAATGTAGTTACCTGTACCCATCCCGAAAGCAAGATGGTTCAATATGGGATTGCTACTCAAGAGGTGGTGAACCCCAGTAGAAATGCCTGCGAATACTTTGAGGAAAAGGAGGTTAAATAACAATGGATTATACAAAGGGGAAATGGGAAGTAACCAAGCATAACCCACTTAGCAACTGGGTGGTAGATGTAAACCCAAGCGATTTAATAAATAGAATACCTATTGCACAATGCTTTGAAAATGTGGCGGATGCCAACCTCATAGCATCAGCACCACGGCTTCTCGAAGAGCTGTCTAGTTTGATACATCGATTTAGAGTGATTTCGGAAATAGCAGGTTTACCTACGGACAAGATAGATAGTGAGTTAGAGGGGGCGAATAAAGCAATCGCCAAAGCGGAGGGTAAATAAATGCCAGATAGAAAAGTTAAAGTAGCAGAGCCAGGAATAGATGTACCTACTGTCAGTCCGCAGATACAACCCGCTATCCCTACAGTTGAACCTGACCCAGGTAGGCGTTTATCTCCAGGAACAATCTGCCCTGCGCAGAAGGAAACCATCATCAAAAAAGTCAGACCCGCTACACCAGGGGAGGAATGATGACAGAAAAGAATAGGTTGCTGACAAACGAGGACGTGTCTGATACTATCTTGGTTGGTCTGAACAAGCGTGATAAGGTTGTAGCCATGTTCCAAAGAGACCTGACAGCTAGATTAGTAGCTGGGGAGATATTTGGGGAGATGAGTTGCTGGACCGTTAAGCTGAACGAGAAAACCATAGAGGTCGACAGATACCAATGGGTAACATTCTTTGAGACCTTCAGAACCAAGTATCTAAAGGAGATGGAATAAATGGCTGATTATGATGTAGCGAAATTTAAGAAGATGGTGCTTCGTGGCGACAAGCCCCAGGATATTGCTAAGGAGTTTGGTTTGTCTGCTCGCAGTTCTGTTTATGACAGGGCTAGGGTGTTAGGGATTCCCATTGTGGGTAGGAATAAAAAGCCTGAGATGCCCAGCATACCAGCACCCCAACAGAAAGCAAGGGTAATGACTAAACTTACTACGGACTGGGGTAAAATGGAGACGGCTGTTATCTATAATGACACACATAATCCCTACCATGACAAAGTTATAATGGCTTTATTTGAGCAATTTATAACAGACCTTCAGCCAGATTACCTTATTCATAATGGCGATGCCAATGACTTTTATCCTCTATCCAAGTTTGACAAAAACCCTGAACGGATTAGCAATCTTCAGGGCGACCTTGATAGCACGAGTGCGATGTTTGGTCGACACCGTAAGTTAGTTCCTAATGCACGAAGTATAGAAATTGACGGCAACCATGAGGATAGGTTGCGTAGATTCCTGTGGTCAATAGCTCCCGAACTTGCTAACCTCCGTTGTTTGGATTTGAATAAATTGCTTGGTCTTGAAGAGAATGAAATATCCCACGTTGGCTATGAGGAAGGACTTTTAATAAATGGGATATTCCTAGTTATACATGGCAATATTGCCAGTATTCACTCAGGCTATACGGCAAAGAGAATGTATGAGAAGCATGGTGGCTGTGGAATGTGTGGTCATTGCCATAGGGGTGGCTCATTTTATAAGAGAGATAGGTTTGGCACTTGGGGCTGGTGGGAAAACTTTTGCATGTGCGATTTAGACCCCGATTATACCCAAAACCCCAACTGGACACAGGGCTTCTCAGTAGTACACTTTAAAAAGAAGAGATTTTGGGTAGAGCAAGTGCCGATAATTAATGGGAAGTTTATCTATGGAGGTAAGCTTTATGGTGGCGAAGATGATAAATAAGTGCAACAAAACAAAAAGATTAAGATGTGAAGATTACTCAAGTGGCACACGTATGCCCCCTAATCACCATGTTAGAATTACTGAGAAATGTATCTATGAGAGGGATGGGGATTGCGTTAAACTTGGAGATGCTTGCGAGATTCAAAAGGTAAGGAGGATAAGAAATGACAGATAGATGCCCGCATATAATAAGAAGGGGACACCTCGATGACCACTCGGATTTCTGTGAACTAACACAACGCATTAGTGGCAGAATACAAAACTGTGTACTAATGAGTGGGGAGGAGTGTAAGACCTGGGATGAAATTAAAAAGGAGTGGGAAGATGGAAGAGACTAAAAAATGTACTAATTGTGGAAAACCATTCTCTATCGAGCTAGGATTAGTCTCACTCTGTGGAGACTGTGAGGATGCACTAATAATAAATGAAGTGGAGAGTGATATAGAGCTATGAATGGTAATGCTATTGAGATTGTCCAGTTTATGAAGTCTAAAGGGGTTGAGCTTCGCATCGAGGGTGGTATGTTTGTGGGTGATTGTCCGTTCTGTAATAAGCATGACAGTTTATGGGTTACGCCGACAGACCAAGCGTGGTCTTGCTCTAATGAAGAGTGCTTACAAAGGATAAAGGGCGAACAGCAATGGCTTAATTTATTTTACTTCGCTAGATATTGGACTGATAGAAGGGGGCAACTAGCATGATGGGATTTTTTGAAGCACTTACCAAACATAAGGGTGGGCACAGAGAGCCACTAAACGAGACAACTGCTGTGTTAGCTTATGAGGTGGGGCGGATGCTTGAACACTCTATGTATCTCAAGTGGTATCCCGAAGAGTCATCTGCGAGGCTTGGGTTTTATAAATCAGAACTAATGGATGCCATCGCCCAACTCGTTCTTATTTGCGAGTCACTTGATGTTGACTTTGAAGAGATGAGGGATTTGGGAATTGAAAAAGCACTGGAAAGATTTACAGGAAAAGAGGAGAAGAGATGAGGGTTATCTATATCGCAGGTAAATACAGAGACACAACCTCTATTGACAAACTAAATAATATTAACCACCATACCCGTGTAGCATACAAATTATTATTAGAGGGATGGGCAGTATTCAGCCCCATTATGAATACGGCTCACTTTGATGACCTGTCTCAAGAAATAATTATGTCCAACGACCTAGAAATCCTCTCTCGCTGTGATGCCATATATGTGCTTAACAACTGGGAAGACTCTAGGGGTGCGAAGATGGAACTAGCGGTAGCCAGAAAATTAAAGATGGAGATATATTATGAAGAAAACATTAAACAGGCAAAAATGCTCAAAGGGGGTGAGAGATGATAACAAGGATAGTTGCGGGTGTGGGGTTTTTGGGAATGATTGTAGTGGCGAGTATTGCGCTTTTTGCGAACTATGAAATGAGCAATAGCCTACTTACATTATGGATAGGTGTATTGGGGATGTGGATTTTTGGACACCTCGCCTTTGATAAGCACCTCAAGAATTGAAATGAAATGCTCAAGGGATTACCCGCTCGCTAAAGCAGATGGAATTAAGAGCGATAATAGACTTGAGAACCTACGGTTAATTCGGGGTAGGGCAGACCATATGTCATTTAATATGCTACAGAGAGAAAACAAGCATCTTAGAAGGAGGGTAGAACAGCTTGAAAATTTGCTCAAAATGTAAAACCGATATATCTATGGGTTTAACTCGTCAATTAGATAAGGGCAAGTATAAGAGATTGAAATTATGCAATAAATGTTATCTAGTACTTAGTGGTTTGCCTGTGATGCCACCCAGAGACGCTGTAGTCCACGATGGGGGCTTTAAACCGATAGTGCGAGGGAATCTATATGTGGAATAATAAATTTAATTCTGGGCTTGAGGAAACGAGGGTAATGCTTCGCTTTGATGGGCATATCGGCAAGCGTATTTGGAGATTGATGATGCTGATTATAAAGGGTTGGTGTTACGTTGATTAGTGGGGAATAACAAAGAGGGGTTTAAGGTTTGGTCGGAAACCTATAAGGAGGTAGGGGATGGGTTTGCCCAAAAGCATACAGTTCGGGAATGAGAGTAGCGGTATAAAAGTTGAGTACATCAAAAGCCGTGATGTTCTGTGTATATTTGGCTGGTACGACCACTGTGTAGGGATAGAGGGTACTGAGATTAGCTTCTACGAATTCTGCGAGAAGCTAGGGATTAAACATACGGAGGCACGAGATGATAAACATAAAGAAAATTAAAAAGGATTTAGAGGTTATCATTAGAGATGAGCCTAAATATGAAACCTATGATGCGACTGTTGACCAAATTCTAAAATATCTATCAGGTGAAGGGATGGGGTTTGCTGATAAAGAAGCTGAGTTGCCGAGCACAACTGACGAGGAATTTGACAGATGGTGTCGAATGGACACTGCTGATAAAATCAACTGGAAGGCAAACAAACTACTCAAGTCTAACTTCAAAAAGTTTATCCCATTAAAGGACTTAATTGATGGATAGGGTAGAGGTTGCGTTCTTATCGTTGTTGTTGGGGATACTAGCTGCTGTGGTGGTTGTGATATGGAGTTGTAGGGATTGAGCTTGTACCCATTTTGGGTACGATTGTAACCTTTTTGGGTACGGTTAAGGATTGATTAGATGGAGAAGTCATTAAAGGTTGATTGTAATGTTTTGAAAAGGCTACTTTTGGCAATACTGTCAGATAAGCCTATTGAGGAAAAAATGAATGATATGTGTGATGAGTGCCCATATCTTGTTAAAGAGAAATGCGCAGGTGCTCCACCTTTAACATTAGAAGATATTTATGAACCAGATGAGGAGAGAAGATGAATATTATAATTGTGGAATGGGAAGACAGTTTCTCTGTTGCGGGATGGCACGATAGAGATGAGATGAAGTTACAGAACCCAAGTAAGTGTGTCTCAGTGGGCATTTTAATAAATGAAACTCAAGAGAAACTTGTTGTCTGTCCGAATTTATCGCATTACAATGTGGCTGATATTATGAGTATCCCAAGAAAGTGCGTAACTAGAATCAGGCAATTAAAGGTTTCAAATGACTGAGCAAGAAGAGATAGATAAAAAGATACACGATATATTGAGGGAGAGACAGCTTATTCCGATAGGGATGTGGTTGGATACGATTGAGTTAATGAAGTTCAGGGCAATATGGGAGAAAGCCCAAGAAGAAATAAGGGAGGTGTGATATGGGGTGGCTTGTTGGTTTTTGTGTGTTGCTTATATTGGTGGGTGTTTTTATGATTGGTATTGGATTCCATTGCATTATGGATATTCTTGGGGGTTAGTTACCTTGCTGATTAGGGTATATTTGTGAGGCCACCAGAAATGCCCCATAAGTATGCCCAGGGTTACACCTCCACCGAAGACAAGCAGTCCAGTGCCCCAGAAGAAATGTCCCACAATTACCATTACACCAGATAGACATAGTTGCCACGGTAGGGGATATTTTTGTCTGGCATCAATGGTCACATAAGTCCACGGTCTCTTCCACCAGGGGGTGAGATATGTATACAGCCACTCATAAGGGTTCATTCCTTACAATAACCAGAACTATGTTTACTCTTATAGAAATGACCATTATTCGGAGGTTTGTGGCAGACTGTACACTTGTAGATGTGAGAGCCTGTTACCTCACACCAGTTAGTTGCCCCGCAGAAATAACAAAACTTTAGAATCTCCACACCCTTATCGGTTCGTCTTATTGTTGCCGTTGTTTCCATCACTTTCCCCCTTTATGAATTTCCTCTCAATAGAGTGCATGATTTTTATACGCTCTCCCAAGTCGTGGTAAATCCTTTCCATATCATAAAGCGTTGCCAGATAATCTTCTTCAAGATGTGCGATGTGGCGTTCGTTCTCTTTTAAGTTCGGCTCTTCTGAGTTCCGCATCCCTAACCTTCGTGGCACTACATTCTACCTTATCAAAGTTCTCACGGGCATCTAACACATCTTCCAGGAAGCATTCTACGAGTACAAAGACCTGCCTGTAATGTGCGTTGAGTTCCCTTAGTTCTTTGTTATCAGCTAGGAGTTCAGCCTTAGTCATCTCTCAATTAAACCAAGCCTTTATCTTATTATACCACTAATAGACATTTAATAAGTGTAATATAAGGGCTGTTACCAGAGTACCCGTAACAGTTACGAGTATTCTACGATAGACAGTATTCTTTATTATCCAGCCATTTTGCCTTGCATTATGCTCAATAAGAATATCTATTTTCTTGCTAATACTATCGTCAGATTCAGTTAGAACTCGATACATGTTGTTCGACCGCTCATCAAGGCGTATCAATAAATCATCTCTCTCTGCTGGTTTCATTAGTCCTTCTCCAGTTTAGCTACCTTTGCCATTATGCTACTCCATTCACCTTTGTAATATCAGCTAATGCCACCCCATTTATCTTGGCTATGTTAGCTATAGCTACACCATTAACATCTCCACCAGCCCAACCTATTGGTGGTGGCGTTCCAAGAAATTCATATATTATATCATAAGGTGAACCAGCTCCCACCACATAAACTAGCCCCATTACAGTAGAATATTCTTCAAAGAATATGGAGTAGTTATTATTTCCCACTAATGTTGAGCCCGATGCATCAATCCAGTCTGTAGCACTTACATCCCAAGTACCACTCACTCTCTTCTTGTAGTAAAAGTGTCCAACGGCGGGGTCACCAGCCCAAACTATTCTTAAATCTCCACCAGTTCCCACCACGCAAATAGTAGGCGAAATCGTATTGGTAGTTCCATTATAAATTAAAGTTTCCGACCAAGAACCTCCAGCACTTCTCTCCTCAAAATATATATCCTCGTTTTCTTGGAGAAATGTAAAATAAACAATATCGCCATAAGAAGCTATTGAGGCTCTATGGTAGGTTTCGGGGTCTTTTGTAGTTATGGTTTCCTGCCCACCCCAACTATCAGTTCCACCATCCCAAAGTCTCCCCACCACATCATTAAAAGCACCTCTTAAATAAACAACATATACATCTCCACCCCCCAGGGGTGTTAGGAAAGAACCGTGATGATTACTAGCTATGGGTTCATACGGAAATCCAGTCTGCGTAGACCAAGTCCCATCATTTGTATCCGACTTTATTATATCTATACGGTCAGCCCCAAATGCGGAAACCCAAGGATAGCCCTCGCTATCCTTTATCACTTGTAAGGCATCATAGAACTTGCCTGTCTCAACAACTTGTTCAACGGCCGACCAACTTATCGTGCCATCTCCGCTAGGTGTCCCCCGCCTATAAGAAAGAGTTAGGGTGCCCCCAGGCGTGTCAAACCTTGTATAATGGATATAAACCCCATCAAAATAAATAGCCCAATATATCCCACCAAAGAACTGACTACTCGTGGGGGTGAACACTGTCGTAGAACCAGACCAAGTGGAACCATCTGCCGAGGTCTTGTAAACAACAGCAGTAGCGTCACAATAAAATACCCAATGCTTGCCCTGAGTATAAAATGCTCGCCTAATTCCTGGAAAGGAAAAGGTGTCAAGCCTAGTAGTGGTATCAATTATTGCCACTATGCTCTCCTATCAATAAGGTATAGACTATTAGGTTTCTCATGCCAACTCTATATAGGTATTATCAGGACAGAAGAATAGTTCATCTGCCGTATTACCATAGCCCACAAGCCTTACTACGAAATTAGTCGTACCAGTTGGGGCAGTTGTGGTCATATCACCCCCCGTAGCTGCTGAGATAAATACAGGGGCATCAACAGTGAAGGCATAATTCGAATCAGACCTGACCTTACCGTATAGTAACACGGTCATGGCTTGACCATTTGCCACCTGTGCTATAGTTACATTGATGCCCAATTTGCCCTTTGAGGTAGCAGCAACATCCGCCTTAGCTAACATCCACTCGCCGTCAGTTTGGCTGTGGTAAACTATGTCGCCAAAGTTCAGGGTTTCCCCGCCTGTTCCAGCTTCTGTAATCCCAGACCATTTCTCGTCAGCACTCAAAGCTGTGTCAAGTATGATACCAACATTCTCTGGTAATGCTGAGGCAAATATCAATGTATGGAACTCAGCTAATGTCTTGCCATCCATACCATTACCAGTCCAGACAGGATATTCCCCACTATTGGGAGAGCCATCTACTGTTAGAACGGCATTGTCTGTTATTGCCTGAGTGTGTCCTGTTATAGCATTGCCACCCATAACGATATTGCCAGCCATAGTCCCACCAGCAAGGGCAAGGGCTACAGCCACTACCTCTGCATCTAAAACATGCTGGTCGTCTGCTAGTAAACCACTTAATGCAGCAACGCTGAACTCATCAGTCTGTCCATTCTGGTGAGTTGTTGAACCATGAGCACCCAAAGTAAGTTTGCCATCACCATCAACATCTATTAAACTTGCCGTCTCTACTATGACATGACCGAGTGTAGCGTTAGCTGACTTAATAGCTGCATGAGTAGATACTGCCCCTGCAGCCTCATAATCCCCTGAAGCTGTATAAGCAGCACTTCCAAGTGTTCCACCCCCACCAATAGCAAGGGTAGCAGTATCGGTTGCCGTTAATGTTAATGTATTACTAACCGTGAATGTCTTGCCATTAGCTAGTGTAAATGTACCAGTAGTTGTTGAGATTGTTAGCCCATTATATGATGCTCCAGTCCAAGCCCCCGAATTCAGAGTAGCAGTTCCATCTGTTAGTGTAGAAGCAAGTGTAACAGCACCACCAAATCTCATCAGTCCAGCATTGGTATATATGGCATAGTTTAAGGTTGCTCCCCCCGCTTGATTACCTATATAGATACCATAGTCATTTGTTAGTTTGCTGTTTCCAATTAAAGTTCTAGGGGCGATATACATACCATAGTAATTGGTGAGAACCATATCATTGGTATCGGCACCAATAGTTGTGTCCGCATAAAAGCTGGCTGCACCAGTAATAGTTGGGGAGCCAGATGCCCCCGTCTCCAATGAAACATTAGCATAAAGACCATACAGACCAACGGTATTAGTCCAGTTTTGTGTGTTCCTATAATCTACGGTGGACTCCATCTTCGCACCGAAAATAGCATTGGTATAAGCTGCTGATGTCTTGTAAGCCGCTAGAGATAAGGTGCATCCCCCATATAAGCTATTGGCGGGGATTAAATACACCTCATAAGTATCCAAAAACCAACTGGCGTTTGCATTGTTACCTATCCCAATGTGCCCAGTAGCCCCATCCATGTGAAGCTTTCGGGTAGACCCCGCATCAGAGTAGATAGAGAAATCAGCACCAGAATATAGTTTAGCATCGGTAGTTTCACCAGCTAATAGGAAATATTGTGCGTGGTCGTCATCAGCAAGCCCTGCTAAAGTTCCATGGTCACCTGCTGCGGCAGCCTCTCCCAAGATTTGAGCTCCCCTGAAGTCTGTTACTCCCTCCACTTCTATTTTAGCTTTCTTTGTCCCGCCAAAAGTATCTTTTGTTCTCATAACAAATCTGTACAAGGTAATCACTTCTGGACTAAGGCTGTCACCAAAACTAATAATCTCGGCAGTTGCCTCTTCAACTGCCGTTTTCTTATCGGTGTATTCGTTTTGACCCTGTATGGCTTTAATCGGGTATTGCCAGTCGTTAGTAGCAATAAGGGTCACACTTACCCATTTCCCATCAGTTACCTCTTGCTGAGACCAGTTACCGCCACCATCATCTCTATTGTAAGCCAATCTATTACCTGCACTAATCAACTTATAAGGTAATGTTGAAGCAGCATCCTCCACCCATACCCCAGATGCATTCTTGTAAACAATGGGTATTTCAGCATCACCGCCATTAAGTTGCTGTGAGTACTTTGTGGCAGGATTTCCATCAATTATTGTATGTACCAAATCCTCATCAAAATACTCGCCATTGGTAAGCTCGAATGTGAGTGCAGCATCACTGTCAGTGTCTTCTGTATAGCCTGAAAGCGTGAGTCCATCATGCCAAGCTGCACCATTGATGTCATGTAGCCAATGGTGTGTCTGACCTGACATTTGAGCCCCATGTCTCTCATCGGCAAGGAGAGGGGCTACGCCAGTACCAGCACCAGTAGTTTGCCAGTAGATAGTTGCCACCCATGCCTTATTTAATATCACATCTTTAAGGGTAGCGTTGCTTGGATTGACAGACTCGGAAAGTGTACTGCCATCATAGTAGATAAGATGAACGCCTGTTGTATCAGCAATTACAATGTTCTCTGCAGAGCTTTTGGTATATTTTACTCCTGCTATATAATAATCAAATGTACTATTACTAGGTGCTATGGTAAATGTGACTGAGGAAAAGGATAGTGTACTGTCATCCCTATTGGGGAAGCCAGTAGGCTCATTTAGAGCATCCATATTTATATCAGAACGAACTTCAGCATAGCTTCTGCCTTCTAAGCCACTTGTGGTGAACTTGGCATAATCAAGATTGGCGGGGGCATTGCTTGTTCCATCTATCTGGGCAATGTTGTTATCTGATATACCGATAGAAACGGCAGAGATATTCCCACTCGTCAATCTACCTACAAGAGTTTGTTCGGTAACGGTTAGTGCTATAGGTGTATTGTCAGAGGTGGCATGGAGTACTGTCTGGGCATCAAATAAACTCTCAAGAACGTATCCCGCGTGCGGGTCAGCAGCAGCCACGTGGTCATAAGCCCAGTTACTTGAAATCGGGTCAGTGGTAGCTCCATTAACCGCAGTATCGTCTACATCATCTGTATGAATATATTGTCTCTCAATGGCATTTTGGTCAAAACTACGGAGGTTAGAACTTTCATCCCAAGTATATCCAGCCCTACCCGTTGAGGCTACGAAGTATACATTTGCACCATAAACAGTCCCTTGGGTGTTGGTAGCGAAGGCTCTTGTATAATATCCTGTCCCTGGAGTTAATCCTGTTATAGCAGAAGTAAATGTACCTATAACAGAAGCCGCACCATTATCAACTGAATTAGGGCTTGTAGTCGGGTCTACCGAGGTATTCCAACAGTGTCCGTGAGCAGTTGGGTCTGGAACTCCGAGAGAAGTGATATTCCCCCTACCAGTCGCAGTAGCACCCACGACATCTGCGCAGGTTTGGGTAGTTACTGTGGGGACGACATTTAAGCTATAGGATGCCAAGCCATATTGTGCCGATGCGGTGTATCTAGTAATATATAAATTAAGAGTTGAGTCAACTGCAAAGCCCCCTATCCGCCCCGAACCCGACCACGGGTCATCAGCAGTCAAATCAAGGCTTTCAGTTCTGGTTGGCGTGGTAGGGTCAGTGTCAATATCCCAAAATGACATATAGTTTGTAGCCCCGTTGAAATTAAAACTATACAGGAACTCGTCATTGATAACCTGAATCTCCCGAACACCATCAAGGTATGTAGCATCAGTCAGGGTGCCTACCTTACTAACATTGGTTGGGTCGGTTACATCAATAATCTCAATCTCATCATTTGCGAAACTGGTTACATAGGCATATTTCCCATCGGATGTTAATGCTATGCGCCTGTAGTCTTGATTTGAGGAGGTAAGGGATACTTTGTTATTGAATACTAGCGTGCTACCACTTATTGCATAAACAAGGAATTCCGTGCTCTGGGCTACAAATAGATAGGTGCCCGTAACATCTATCGCCACACCCCTTGGTGAACTCAGATTAGTCGCATCAACAAAGGCAGACTCCATTGATAGATTGTCGGAGTCACTAATATTGGCGATGGCGATTGACTGGCGAACCCCACTTATACTTAGCCCTGCAATATAGGCATAATTTCCATTGTAGGCAACGCCCACACCAGCAGAGGCGGTCTCCCCATAGGAAATACTGTCTCTTAATGTGGGTGATGCGGGGGTTGAATAGTCGTAGACATAAAGATTATCAGTGGACTCGTTGACAACATAAACTAAATCATTTGTCGTATCAACATCCATTCCATTGGAGGTGACACCAGCGACAATGGCTATATTGGATAGGTTGGTCAGTGCCGAAGGGTCGGAAATATCCCAGAAGAGAATCCCATCTTCATCTGTGCAGATTAAAACATTATCGGCTGTGTCCAACTTGACTACACGCCCAAAAGCGGGTGCAAGGGAGGTTGTATCAACATCAACCCGTGCTCCAAACCCTGCCATTATTTATACCCGTCCGTTCGAGCTGGTATCTTCAATGTTCTTTTAACTACCAAGTGATTGACTGTCAAACTGTCCATTAAGCTAGGTAAAGTCTGTGTCACCCCAGCATCACTTGTCTGAACGTGCTGAATGAAAGATGTCATCTGGCTGTTATCTACATCATCACCCAGAAGACCCCTGAACTTCCTTTTAATTACATAAGTCACGAGAAACTTACCTCACGGAGTTGAACTTGTATCGCCTGTTCAGCCCCTCGCCCATCTAAATGCACCACTTCTATCTCACGGGGAAAACCTGGCTCGAAAACACAATTTACATAGTCAGTTCCTGCCGTTCCACTTGTTTTCTCTTCAAAGTTCAAATTAGCAAACCTTATCAATTCCGTAGATGTTCTACCAGTCCTCAGTAAATCCCTTAAAACCTCAGCGTTTTGAGAAGGGGAGTCATCTATGGCGTAGGTGGCTTCATGTATCCTGACTGTAGTAGGTTTTTCAACTCCCTTGGCTTGGAAGTATCTTACCTCTGGGGTAGCCGTATTCGTATTAGAGGCTAAATGTATCTCAAACTGAATCTTATTAGAGGCTAATTCAACGGCAAAGTTTGTTTCAAATACTCCACTTGTAGTAGCGGCAACTATACAGGAAGCCCCATCTCCAGTAGTGGCATCTTTTCGGTATTTAATCTCAACAGTCTCACCATCAGTACCTCCTACCACTTCTAAGACAGCCGATTGCCACAACTTATCCCAGTTGGCATCAGTCCCATAATCATAACTCATCCTTAAAAACCCAGAAGGGGCAAATCTGGCTGCTGAATCTGCTGTTGGGTTGTCGGTTAAAATTACATACGCAGTTGTCGTTCCGTATCCAAACCATAACCTTAAATCCGTTGTAGAGTGCTGGCAAACTGCTATCGTGGCACAGGCGTTTGTTCCCAGAAAAACCCACGGACACCACTGCCATTGAAGTTTACCTTGAGCATTTAGAATTTCCCTTCCCTTATAGATGATATAATTAGTTCCCTCAAATACAGCAACATACAACCAGTCTTTATCCCCTGCCATACCGACAATAGTGCCTACCTTTCCGATGTCGTCTATCCCAAATAATGGTCCCATCACATCGTAAGAGTTATAAGCAGTAATCTCCCCCATTCCCCTTGCCTCGGAATGATATACCGAGGTCTGCCATTCAGCTACATATTTATAATTATTGACAGATTGACTGACTTGGAGGTCGTTTCTAAATGGGTGTGTACCTCCGTTAGAGTCTAAATGATATAGATTGTCCTCCCTACCCACCATGAGTTTGTTATTCTGTAAGAATATATTAGTGATATTATAAGATGTGTCCCCTACAAAAGTGGGAGATTCCCACTGAGTACCCCCAGCTACCCCGTTTGTGGTTCTTGACAGTTCGTTTGGCTGCTTGAACTTCCATAAGTTCTCGGCAGTGCCATCTGGATTCGGAGTAACCAAAAACCTCTCAGCATATCCGTCTGTTAAATTTGTTATCGTCCAGTTATCTCCATCTGAGGAAGTATAATATAAATTGTCAGTTCCTAGTGCTGCATACACAACCCCCTTAAACTCAGCCATATGAGTTACGCCAGCAACAGAAGTTGTGGCTAATGTCCAGCCCGTGGTGTAGAGATATATTTTGCTTGCGGTGAAACATAACCACTTATTCTGAGCCTCAAACCAGAAGAAGCCAACAACTGCAGAGTCAAGGTTTCCACTATCCCCTATTTCACCAACCGTATTGATTAGTGGGCCGAGAAACACCCTCCCATCTTGTGTGGTGTCTATAGATTGCCCCTCAAAATAAACATCGGGAGTCTTTCGTTCAAAACTCCCGTGCCCCCCAATCCAGTTAGACTGGGTGAAACGCAAGGGGTCTCTGTAATTGGGGATGATATTACGGATGTTATACATCACAGCATCGCCCTCACCCCTTACGAGTCGGAATTGTTGCGTGGTTGAACCTATCTTTAGTTCATGGTCATAATCTCCATGTATCATTTGAACCTCACTGGTATTGATTGAACCTCCATCCCATGTTTGCCAATCTGCCTTCTTAACTTATCTTCCCAGAAACCTATCATCTCCTGAAAATCCTGTCTAGTGCTTCTTGAGAAATTGGGTAAGGACATCTGGGTATAGAGATAAACAATTGCCTGTGCGATTAGAATGTCGGTCTGCGGTGAGTTTATGTTTATCGTGTCATCCCAGTCCGTACCCGAATCACCACTAGAGTCTACGAAGTCAAGATAGCCGATTCCCTTTATTCTTAACCTGCGGTCTCGGCGAACTGAAGATGGTAGGTAGAGATAACCAAGCTCGGTATCCAACCTAGAATTAAAAACCTGTGCCCACGGCTCATCCGTGGAGTAATTAGAAGGTTCTATTTCTATTTGAACAGGCTTCTCCTGAGATAAACCCAATGTCTCAATAAATAATCTTGGTTGATAGGGGCCGATAGCCCTAGCATCATCCACATAAGAAGTTGCAGCAGCTACCTCGTGGTGAATTGTAAAGGTAATCTCTGTGGGATTCCAGTCTATAAACTGCTGGACATACATACTATCGTTTCTTGGGTCGTCCTGTGTCCAAGCTGAATCCCCGGCGTGATAGCTTGAATAGGTCTGTGTCGCCCCATCATTTATGGAAACCCTTAAGCAAGAAGCGGTATCACAATGAGCCTGAATTGAAAAGGTAACAGTCTGCCCCGCCAATCTTTTAAGGTCATCCCAGTTAGTAATGCTTTGTTTAACCGTTCCCGCAGCCGTACTTATCTTACAGGAAGTATCTCCGTGCTTATAGTAGGGGGAAGTTGTAGTCTTGGCTATGGTGGAAGTTGTGGTTGTCCAACATGTTAAAGCTGAAGATGAAGTCCATATCTCAAAAGAACCGTCCTTAAACCAGTTCCCTGAAACCATACTCTCGTCCCATATCTTCTCGTGTATATAGGGCCAAGCCATCCTTGCGGCAGCGATTAAAGCTATTCTCTTTTCAGACGCAGAGAATAACCTATGAACCTCATAGGTGGTTGCTGTGGCTATTAAGCCACTGTGAGCTAATGTAGTAAGAGTAGAAGTTGACAGACTAGAGATTTTGCGTTCCTCGTCTTCACAAGTTGAATATGTACTAAATGTAATCGTATTATCCCCTGTGCCAGTTGCTTTTGTTAGTGTTCCCGAATCTTCAGGTGCCGAAGTAGCGGAACAATACAGAGTTGTATCTGGTGCGATAGTGGCAAGAACCGTAAAGGTTACGCTGTTATTGGTATAAGTAGCTCCTATAGTTGCGCTTGCTGAGCTTACTGTAAAAATATAGGTGGTTGCTGAAGTAATCAGGTCATACATATCCTTACCAATCCACGCACTTTGCTTGGCTTTTAGTAAATCATCAACAAGTGTGGTTGCAGACCCAGCCCCCGTTGTGGTAGAAGCCCAGTAATCGTTTATCTGTTTACTTAACTCAACCCGTGCAACCGAGAGAGAAGTAGTCATCGATACCTCCACGCAGTTATATTATAGTTATGCAGACCCTCAGCAGTAGGCAGGGCTCGGTTGTGAATGATGACCTCTCCTATTGTTCCAGTAAGATGACTGCGGTTGGCATTATTGTCAAAAGAAGACTTACCAATAAAGCTATTATCTAGCCCAGTGAGGTCACTAAACCAAGCTGTAAGGCCATTGTGGTCGGTAAGGGTTTGGTCAACAGCAACCCCATTAATACGGGCAGATGCGCTTATTCCATCGTGGATAAGTTCAGCATAAGCCCAAACATTATCCGAGAATACTGCATTGTTAGTATCCAATGACCATGATGCGACCCCAGCAATAGCAGTATTGCACCCAAATTTGCCAGCTGTTGTGATGAGTAACCGCAGGTATTCGTTGCCGTCGGTATCACCAAAGGTAATAATAGCCTCTGCTGGTGCAGGGGTAGCATCGGGAACTTTAACCCAAACTCCTATTGTGCCTATAGTAAGTGAGGCTAATGCATTTGTTAAGACGGGGGTGGTGTCTATACTATCATTACCGTCAAAGGCTCTGCCATCAGGTTGCCATAAAGCACCGACAACTGGCGTGCAAGTGTGCTCATAGGCATCTACAGACTTAAAGGGGCTATCCTTTAGAGCAAATAGGGGGGCATAAAACACAAGTCCATTGGTTGAAAAGTCATACGGCCCCCTCCCATCCGTGGTGGTATAGGTATAGTCAGGGTATGAACTCTTATAGAAGAAATCACGGAGGTAAGAAGGTATATATTCGTCTACTGTATAACCATCAGTTACAACTGCTTTTGGCATTATATCTCCTTATAGTGGCTTCCAAGTATAAACTAAACCATAGTTCTTGCTATTGATAGCCATAAGCACGTCTATCACATCATCCTCGTCAAACTCGTATCCCTCGCCGAATATAACGTGCCTGCTTGTCGTTGAAGTAGGGACAAATAAATCGCTGGTATGCAGAACTGTATCATAGTAGGTGGCGTGTTTGTCGTTGTCCCGAAGAACCTGAATCGTATATGCAGAAGTCTGCCCAGGATTAACATCAATATGAAGCGAGACACTAAGTAATTGGAATGGGGTCTTTGGGTCTATGGTTCCATTGCCCGTGGTTATATCCGAAGAGCCAGTGTAGTATGTATGAACAGGAACCAAGTCCCCCTCTCTCGGTATTAGGGGAATAGGGACTTCATTTAATTTGAGTTCACCAATCCAAACTTGGTCAAAGGTTCCACTTGCTTCCCATCCCATCTCAATACTAATTCGATAGATTGCCCAATTCTTGAATAGTTGGTCGGCTTGAAACTGTGACCATGTGTATTGTGTACCAGCAGTTAGATTCGTGCCTGTAGTGTTCTCGCCATAGAAGAACATCCCGCTAGTGGAGGCGGTGAACTCAAAGGCGTTCCAACCAGAGGATTTCTCTAAATCAGCGTGTCCACCTAGTTGTGTGATTTCAGCCCGCTTATCAAAATCGTCAGGGTCGTGAACCCAGATAACGATGTTGGCACCCATAGTTTGGTTGCTGGTCATATAATATGACCACTGGGCTTCTGTAAACAGACCTATGGGATATTCATTTACGGGAACATAAAGAGCAGCCCAGTCATCATTTGTTTGTACCCTGCCGTGGAGGCAAGGCATCCAGCCCCCACCTTTTTGATTGTAGGGGGCTTTTGTTGACCTCGCCCAGTAAGCGATAGAATTATTTCTCGCCCTTACTACTGGATGTCCGAACAACCAACTTGCATTAAAGACATTCTTGGGAGCCTGTCTTTTTGTCATTGTTTTTCTCCTATTTGTTTATTTTTTCTTTATCCTTCTTACTCACATAAAGCGGTGCCTTTTCTTCCCTCTTACCACCTACCGCTTCATATAAAGCCCTCTGAGCAGCCCTGTCTTCCTGTCGTTCTTTATCTTTCCTGGCATCTTCTATTGAGTTCCATTCTTTAGGGTGTTTCTTGAGCATATGCTGTTTGACCTCAAAGGCATTGATAATATTATTCTTCTTACAAACCCTAAAGCCCATCTCAGTGTATTCTTTCCTATTAGGTGCATCCTTGTGAAGCAGGCACAGCATTGTCCCCCTGTTGGGTAGTTGTTTCGGGTCGTTGGTAGTCCAGATAAAAGAGCCGTCTTCCCGCCTTCGTCTCAAGATACTGGGGAGCATATAGTATAAAACTGGTGCCCTTTTATAAGTCCTGCTATCCCAAACATACACATACCCCGCACTAGTCAGTTCCTTGACTGTCATCGGTGCATCTAGTGTCTCATCACCACGATGGATGACTGGTTCCTTCTTGAGTTCGCTGGGGAGTTCCACTAACTTTGCGTCTCGTAGTTGCTCCGCAATCAAACTCTCGTTGTCCTGAAGTGTGTCCGTCATTTTATTCCTCCTTATGACTAACTGTTTTCACTTAGGCTGGCTTATAAGTTTCTAACTTAAGCCACTCTTTTATATCAATGAATGTCTCATCTCGTAGAGTATCGGCAATATTAAGTAACTCTGCTACCGAATGCTCCCATAAACTTGGGACATTGAATTGTTTTATTCCCTTATATTTACTAGCCAATCCCATATCTTCCCTGTACTCAGCTAGGTTTCCATCTCTATTGACTATTAAAATTCTATACCGATGAAAACCCCTAGAACCAGGTGATTGCAGGTGAATTTCCTGAAGACTATAAGCCTTCTCGTTTGGCACTACGCTTAATGTCGCAACAATCATCTTATTTAAGCCCGAATTTCCCACCATTATTTGCCTTTACAGCAACGAGCTTATTATCCCATGACCGAAGTCATACTCCTATTTTATTCTGTTGTAACTGGGGGCAGCCGAAGCCACCCCCAGCAAAGAGGGTAAACCTGCCCTTTCGGACAGGCTAGACCTCTATAAACTTTTCCAGTGCCATCAGGATAGAAGGTTCTATCTCAAGTGGTCTATCCATATTGTGACTACACTTGTCACAGGTAGAAGTTACACTCTCTGGTAGTTGTATTTTAGTAAAGACTACCTCCTCTTCTACCAGCATTAGTTCGTTCATCTCGGTGACAAAGGGCATAAAACCTTCACTGTCGGGATGAACCTCTATCTGCCCTGGCTTGTCCTTACCAGGCTTGCCATACTTCTTGATTAGCCCGTTCTTTGTTTCTTCAATCGCCCTGAGTTTGTCGTTCAATTTAATCGCCAGTTTAGCTACATTGTAACTAGCCCTGACTGGGAGTTTAATTTCCATTAAACTCTGTAGTGGTTCCTTTGCTTGGTATATTTGTCCGTTTGTTAGTTTCAACACACACACTCCTTATTTTTTGTCTCGTAAGTCTAAAAGAACCTCGAGAATAAGAGCTAGTAATCTCCAAGGAAGCCCAAAGCGTTCCCCTGATGGGTTAGCATCCTTCTCTATTTCTTCTCTAGTTCGGCTCATCAGCT
>LAZR01000634.1_pt1 | contig 25649 bp, 41 predicted proteins | sample 329461 | NCBI WGS metagenome assembly LAZR01 (sample SAMN03002196, study PRJNA259156) | marine sediment metagenome | biome: sea floor; feature: Hydrothermal impacted sediments; material: marine sediment; isolation source: Loki non-amplified sample from Loki's castle hydrothermal vent sediment ...
ATGTAACTTGGGCTCATAGCGATAAGGACATACAAGACACAATTAATGCAATGGACAATAGTTTTGCAGTGTTGCGAAAGGTAGTCGAATCAGGTGATGGCCCAGATCCGTTTTTAGAGGGACAAAGATCTTCTGCGATATTTAAAAATCAGGCAACAAATAAGCCTAAAGCATAATTTAGTATGTATTTATATAACAATCTGCGAGTTCAAGAATATTGGCAAAATAACGGAGAAACAATATGTCAAAAATACAAAATAATCAATATTATAATAATAATTTGAGTGGAGATGCATATGATAATTATAAGAAAATACAAATAATACGCCATAATATAAAATTATATAAGAAAAGAGATAAAAAGGAGTACGAGATCTGTTTTGAGCAATTTAAAGATTTAATAAAAATGAACTCTAAAATGATATGTCTTGGAACCAGAAACAATCACGAAAGAGATGTATTTTCTGAATTATCTAAAAATATCAATTTAAAAGTTTTTTCTCAAGATTTAGCTAAAAAATCAAACGCAGATTTTATCGGAGATTTTAATAATTTATCAGATTTTGTTCCGAGCGATTGGGATATAATTTATTCAAACTCACTAGACCATGCTATTAATGCTAATAAAACTTTCTATGAATGGCTGAATGTTGTAAAGAAAGGCGGAATAATAGTTCTCGGGTTTAATTTTGGCGACGATGTGATTAGTGAAACAGATTGTAATAGTTTCAATAAAAATATTGTAGATAAATTGGGAGTAATTGCACCTGACAAGATGAAGTGGTTTTTGGAATTGATTGACTGGAAAAGATTTCACAAAACTTTTTTGAAAGGAGAATAAATCATGAGCAGAAAGAAAGAAACGAAGCACAGCGACGTAATGATTTTTACGCTGGCAGTGATTTTAGTAATCATGGCCATTGCCGGGTATGCGATGGGGGCTGAGGTAACTTTGGCGTGGGATCCGCCGACAGAAAATACAGACACAAGCGAGTTAACTGACCTGGCTGGTTATAATATTTACTATGGGACTTCTCCGAATGATTATTCTAAAATAGTCAATGCCGGGAATGTGACAACCTTTACAGTCAAAGATTTACCGGAAGGGTTCACTTATTATTTTTATGTTACCGCCTACAATACAGGCGGACTCGAAAGCCTGTATTCGCAGGATGATGTCAGTTTTAATATACCTGTTCTTCCTACGACGATTCCAAAGCCTCCTCCTGCTGTTATCGGAGAGTGCAGGGTTGTCTTAGTGAAAAACTGGAAAGGACTTGGAAGGTGCAAATGAGAAAATTAATTTTAATAACCATATTATTTATTTTTCTGACAGGCTGCAGTATGCCGGTCCTGAAGGAAGCGAATCTGTATGGCCTGGTGACTGTGCCGAAGCATGAGAAGACATTTGTGCAGAAGCCCGGTGTTCCTCGGTACGATTTAAGGGGAGAAGTGTCCCTGGAGAAAGGACAGTTGTTTTATGGCGTGCAGGTCGATTTATGGGGCTTTCAGAAGTGGAGAGATCTCCGGGGGTACGGCTGGCTGGATGCCGTGGAGAATTCCGATTATACCGTGGACCGGTGGGCGTGGACTGCCCGGCAGGAATTTGGCGTAATTATCACGGAGCGAATATCGTGGTACAATGAGTACGGGATATCCGCTGACGGTGTTCAGGATTACTGGTGGCTGTCGGGGATACGATGGAGGTTGAAATGAAACACCTCTTAATCATAACAGCAATCGTGCTGATGTCTTGCGCTCCGATTAATCATACGCATAAGACGCATAATATTGAAACGGGGATTGTAATCCCCATTGAAGAACCTTATTTTCCTACAGTAGATAGTCCAGATTGTCGGGTATGTGATTTTATTCAATGTTGGGAATGGGATTGTAATGGAAATAATTTATTATGAAATACCTTTTAATCATAATTTTCTTACTGACATCCTGCTCATGGAACAAGACAGATCAGATGTTGCTCGGTTCGTATGCCGTCCTGAGTGCGGTAGATGCCTATCAGACCGCAAACATGCCCGAAGGCGTTACAGAGGGGATGCCTTGGCTACGTGGGGATGACCGCAGGCCTGACATGGACAAGGTTTACGTCTGGAAGGGCCTGGCATTAATCGGGCTGTATTTCTGGTCTGATTATTTTGAGGAGCATAGGACTTTGAGTTTGGGCGCGGCTAATGGCTTACAGGGTGCGGTTGTGATATATAACTTGGAATATTGAGGGTGAATAAAAAATGATATTAACATATTATTGTGAAAAATGCGGGAAATTATTTATAAAAGAGCCAGATGAAAATGGTGAAATATTAAGAATTCCGTATTGTGATTCTTGTAGGAGTAATTGATGAGCATCAGACCTGAAGACATGAAACCTGATCCCGATTTAAATCTTTACGATATGAACAATGCTCCTCTCGACGATAATCACGATGACTGCTGGGGCTACGACGGAGTATTTGCGAAGAGCGCGGATCTCGATAGGCTGTGGTTCATGTTTGAGGGTCTGGAAATGATGCCTTTGTGGGAGAGGACTGTCGGGAGGAATAATTGAAGGATATGTCAATAGAGTTTTGGTATCAGAGCAATAATGAATGGCACCATCACTCATGGGTTAAGACTGAAGGAAAGTTTTATTATTTTAAAGACGGCAAGCTGGAATTCACAGCTGGGAGGTGAAATTGAAATTAATATTTGGCGATTTTTTGAAAGTTGGATATCAAATTCCCGAGAAGTCTGTTGATATGGTATTGGCTGATCCTCCTTATGAAGTCACTAAATGTAAATGGGATTCCATCATTCCCCTCGAGCCTATGTGGGTCGAGTTACAGAGAATCATAAAATTAAATGGAGCTATTGTTATGACAGCGAGTCAACCATTTACTTCTATTTTGATAATGAGTAATCTTAAAATGTTTAGATATACGTGGGTTTATCAGAAGACGACTCCTACGGGATATTTAAATGCAAAAAAAATGCCTATGAGAGTACATGAAGATGTTGTAGTTTTTTATAAAAAATTACCAATTTATAATCCACAAAAAACATTTAACCATAAAAGAAAAATTAGTACAGCAAATCACAAAAGGAATTGTAAGAAAACAGAAGTATATGGAAAACATGAATTGGCAACTTACGATTCAACTGAACGGTATCCGATATCTGTTCAGAAATTCTCGACTGATAAACAGAAAAGTAAATTACACTCGACTCAAAAGCCTATTGCTCTTATGAAATATTTTATAAAAACATATACGAATAAAGGTGAAACTGTTTTGGATTTTGCGATGGGGAGCGGAACAACAGGAGATGCCTGCAGAGAACTTGGTAGAAGATTTATTGGCATTGATAGTGATAAGTTGAATTTTAATATCGCAAAAAAAAGATTATATGACCCCAAATAGGATAAATGGACCTCTCAATAGAAAAATATAACAAGCTCAAGCCTGATAAGAAAAAGGAATTCCGGCAGATGGTCAAGGATAAGCTCGTTGAGGTGCAGTCCATTGATCCCTTCTGGTCCTTCGTACCGACAACCGGGGAGTTGACCCCTGAAATGAAGGATTTCCTCGGTAGGTACCTTAAACCCGAGGACATCCCCGAGAAGGTTGACGGCCAGCTGGATTCTCTGCTTGATGATTCTGATATATTGGGAGTCTCGGGTGGAAATCAGTCGGGCAAAAGTGCCGTGGGCGCTGTGGACGGCTATATCAGCCATACAGGTGAACTTCCTGACGCTTTACTGCCTTATGAGAAGAAATTTGCCTGGAAGCTTGAAAGGGCTAGGAAAAAGTATATGATGGGCCGTGTGGTCGGTGTGGACGGCAAGCAGCTCAGAAATACTGTATTGCCTTCCTGGAAGCAATGGTGTCCCCGGAAGTATTTGAAAAATGGATCCTGGGATGACAGCTTTACCGCGCAATACGGGATCCTGGAGCTTTACCGGCATAACAAAAAGAAGTGCGGCCAGATCGAATTCATGACAAATGAAATGGATGTGGAGTCCTTTCAAGGCCCACCTTTGGACTGGATAAAATATGATGAGGAAGCCCGGCTCAAGATCTTCAAGGAAAACATGCTCAGGTTTGTGACCTCGGATAAAGTTGATGTCCGGATGTACTGGACTCCCACACAGGGCCTTACGTGGTCAGCTGATTTATTTCAGGATGGAATTATCGAAGATAAGTTATTGGATTACTCCATAAATCTTTATAAGCTCTGCACAGTTACGAATCCGAAGGCGAACCTTAAAACCGTGGCTACTATCCTCTCGACGATCACGGATTACAACGAGCTGAAGATGAGGCTGCTCGGGGAATTTATCTCCATTGTGGGCCTGATATACGGGCAGTCTTTCCAGAGGGGCCTGCACGTTATCGAGCCTTTTAAGATTAAGCATGATGAACATATGGTAGTACGGGGGCTGGATCCTCATACGGCAAAGCCGACTATGTGCGTGGAGCTGGCCGTGGACCGCATGATGAATGAGTTTGTCTGCGGCTTATATCAGAACGATGTTGATACGGAGATTGTGAAGTACGAGCTGGCTCAACGGGCAAAAGCAAAGAATTACCGGCTGGCCTGGACCCAATGCGACAAGTCCGCCAATACCACGAATAAGGCCCTCAGTGACCGTAATATTTTCAAGGAGCTCTCTCAGGGGAAAGACGCTATTCCCGGCCTGTTTCCTTCGGAGAAATATACGGGCAGTATCCATGCCGGTGTAGATGAGATCAAGAAACTTCTGAAGCCCCGAGAGCTGACTTCCGGAGAAGAGAAATTCCTTCTTAAATATCCGGAAATGAAAAAATCAATCGTCGATAAGAAAAAGCCCCGGCTGTTTATATTCGATCTTCCGGAGTGCCGTCCTTTGATACGAGCCATGCAGTCCCTTGAGAGAGAGGCTTATCCGAATGAGGATAAGAAGGGCATGAAGGATCAGATAAACGAGGGCAAGCATGACGCCCATGCCGCCTTGAGGTATATTCATCAGAGGCGTATCCGGTGGATGCCGCCTGTGGAAGTGAAACCACATTATGAGGATGAGGGGGATTATGTATGATTACTAGAAGATTATTTTTACAAGGGCTTGGAGTTATTGTAGGCACAGTTGTTTTGGATAAATTAGATATTATTGAAAAACCTGTTCCCATAGAAAACGAAATTAAAAGATGGGGCAATATAAAAATAACAGAAGAATATGGAAATGCCATTCCTGCGACTCAGGGAACCAGACTAAATAAAGATATCGCTAAAATATTAATTGATGATGCCAGAAAGACATTACCCAAAGGAACCAACTTTCTAATATTAGAAAAAATGCCTTCAAACTATGGAAGATCTCATGGCTTTGCGTGGTATACAAATAATATTATTATGAAAGGTGGAATCCCAAAAATAAACCAAGGAATGATTAAAGCAAAATTAAAGATTTAAGGGGGATTATGCCTGATCTAAAAAAGGAACTCATAGAATACATCAACGAAATAGAAAAACAGCACAAAGTAGAAATAGCAACAATTGAAGACTCAATTGTGAAATTAGCTATTAATGGTGTTGTAGATGGTTTGACTACGGACATCAGGAGGATATTATTAAAGTATGATTAGTCAAATATTTAAAAAAGACATCCCTAAAATGTTCATCAGGACGGAGTATGTCAGGTATCCCGGAATGAGGACAGGTTCCCAATTTTACAATGTCAAGCATATAAAAAATATAATGACAGGCGAAATAAGAACACTAAAACCATCTGGTGTATTTTTTTGCGACCATCCCGAAGATTGGGAACCTGTCAGGCATCCTGCGGTTCTTACTGCTCAGATGGTAAGGGATGTGAGTATAAAAATGAAAAAATATGAAGTGCCTTGGCGTAAGGTACCGGAAAATATATTACGGCAGGGAGTTGAAAAATATAAAAATAATTTGGCATTTACTAAACATTGCACTGGAATAGTTGAGCATAAATTTGTCGGTGAAATAGATAAACCATGTTGTGTATGTGGAAAACTTCGTCATTGTCATGAATAAAGAATTAATTAATGCTGTTTTGGATTGGTGGGAGAAGCATCAATATGATTGCACTGGAGAATATGACGAATACAATGTCTACGATGAAGAGCCTGAAATGGTGAAGATTGCTAAAAAATTAAATAATGAATAAAGAACAAATCCAGAATCTTAAGAGAAATTTAATAGGAGCCTTAGCTCAACTCATCAAGCTAAACGGCACCCCTGATGTGGACGGAAGGTGCCAGCATTATTTCGTCGGTGAAAGATGCGTCAAATGTAAATTATCTTTGGTGAATTATATCGATAGCTTGACACCTCACCAATAATAGTATATTTTTATTATAGAAGCCCGCCAATGATGGCCGCCTTCCTAAAATGGAGGCTGCCATGCCGGATCTTCCGAATCAAAGTTTAGATCTCCGATTACAAAAACTGCAAAGCTGGAAAAAAGAATCATACGACCTCCGTACTTCCAAGGATAACCGTATCGCAAAGAACCTGAAGCTCATGAAGGGCATATGGAGCGATCAGACACAGACTAAATCCAAGATCACCGGTAAAAATAAAACATTCTTCCGTAAGATATGGTCAACCGTATGGCGCCTGACGGCTACCATGTATCAGGCGTACATGAAGGATCCCGAGTCCTTTAAGATCTCCGGACGTGACCTCATCAATGATCCACGGAAAGCCAAAGTTCTTCAGATATTAACCCGGTACCGTAAAGACGTTATGATGGATACCGGGAATTTATTTCTCAAATTTATATGGGCCATAATTAATATACTTACAAATGGCTGGACATGCGGGAAGCTCTCATGGAATCCCATAACGGATCAGAGCGAATTCACCCTGTATCCGTGGGAGCAGGTGTTCCCGGATATGGTGGCTGAAACTGACGATAAAATGAGATTCATAACTTTTCTGAATTACCTTACCGTAGATCAGATGTTCGATATGGGATATCCGGTGACTGATGTCATACCCACGGCACCCGAGACTAACCAGGTAAGGAGCGTCCGTTTCTGGAATGATATAGATCCACAGGTGGCAAATAGAACACCGGCAACTTATACCGGCGTAGGGAACGCACCTACGGGCGGACTCTATCCTCGCCCTGGATCTGCCCCTGATACTCAGAAGGTAGATCATGTGAAGCGGTACAATGTATTTGAATCCTTCTGGAAAGATGACGGCAAAATATGGTATGCAGTCAGCCTCGACTTCCGGCACTTCCTTGTAGAACCCATGCTTTCACCCTATGGTGACGGCAGCAGGCCCACGGACCGCTTTCCTATAGTAACCGGCCAGTGCTTAACCGAGCCCCATAAGCTCATAGGCGAAGGGATGCCGGAACCGCTGGAAGGTCCGCAGGAATCCTTTAATCATAATATGGGAATGAGAAAAGATAACGTGGCATCTTCCATGGCCGGGCATATGTTTGTTTCAAGGTACGGTGGAGTCGATATAGGGTCCCTTACCCGGAGACGTGTCAATGGCGTTACCATGATGGATGATATAACCGCCGTCAAGCATGAAATTGTACCTGATGTTACTCAGACGGCCTATATTGAAGCCAGAGCCGATGAGTCCATGATGAATGAAATGTCCGGAGACACTGAGGCTTTCCGTGGACAGCAAAAACCCGAGATCAAGGCTACCACAGCTAAGCTGAACTTCCAACAGTCCAATACCAAACCCGAGCTTTATGTGGCCATTGTCGGAGAGACTTTCTTTAAAAGGTTCCACATGGAACTTGCCCGGCAGATTCAGATGTTTGAAACCGATGAGAATTCCTTGAGGATAGCTAATGAGGAGCTCAGGCAGAAAGAGGGCGGAGGCCCATACGATGATATTTATAATTTGGACTTTAACGCTAACTGCACCATGGAGATAGGAGCTGCCCTGACAGGACAGGGTCCCATGGTACAGCAGACTCTTTTAGTTTTAAATACAGCCAATCAGTCCCTTGCCTCGATTGCTTCTTTAGCACAGCTCGGGGCAATACCGAAAGAGGGTATAAAAATCCCGAACATAGCCGCTATCTTCGAGGACCTGATGCCCTTGCTTGGTCACAGGGATATTGAGAGATATACGATTACTATACCGCCGCCACAAGCGCCGGCAGGCGGAGCTCCAGGCGTGGCATCACAGCCACGACAAGGACAAATTTCAGATACAGCTTAGAAAGGAGAATCAAAATGCCAGAGGGTGGAAAGAAACCATATCCAGGAGGAAAGAAAATCACCAAGAAAACCAGTAAATCAGGGACTAAGAAGAAATAATGCCGATCTCTGACTACAGCGAATTAAGCGATAAGGAAATCTACGATGAAATTGATAATACCATACATGCCGAGGAATTCTTAAAAAGCAAATTCGGTAAAGTCTTACAGGAAGCGGCCAACAGGATAGCAGAGAAATCAAGTCGTGAAATGGCTCTCAATGTTGATCCTTCCGATATAGCGAAAGTATGGGAACATAAATTAATCATGAGGATGTATAAATATGGATTCTTTGATGAGATTAAACAGTTAGCTCGGGAAGGCCCATGGCTTTACGATGAGTTGACCGAAAGACGTTCCGGGGAACGTGAACCCGAAGAAACCACGTCCGGCCAAGAGCCGTAAAAGGAGAGCAAATTATGTCAAGAGAAAGAGACGCAAACGGCAGGTTCCTTAAAAAGCAGGAAACCAACGATAACCTTGATCCCAAAAAGAAGGGTGCCGATCCGCAAACGAGTACGGATAGCGGTACGTTTGAACAGTCAGCCCGCGAACAAATGTATGCGAATTATGATAAGCACAAGGGAGCGGGTGAACCTGAAGCGTCATATGCCGATGGGGTAGCTGTTTCCCCCGAGGTAGAACCAGAAATACCGGAAGCTGCCCCCGCAGAGGCCGCACCCGCTGCAGAAGCAGCGCCAGCAGAACAGGAACCAGCCGCAGAGAAACCTGCAGAGGAAGCTGCAGCTGAACCTGTAAAAAAGGAAGAGGAAGTAAAAACGGCCCCGGCTGCCGAAAAGTCGGCATACGTGAAGGAAGAAAAGAAACCGGAAGAACAGAAGCAAGGCGATAAAGAGATTAAAACGGTTCCTTTGGCCGCCCTTCGTGAATCAAGAGACGAGACAAAAGCAATTCGTAGGGTGCTCACGTCAAAAGACGGAGCAATCGAGAAATTAACTGAACAGGTGAATCAACTGACTCAGCAGGTTCAGAATATGAATCCTGAATTTACCGTAGATGGTGAAACTGCTCAGCCGGAATCCGCTGCTATTAAAAAACTTGAGAATAAAGTCGCAGGTCTTGAGAGTGCGAACGATGCACGTACACAGGCTGAGATTGATTTGGATAATGCTCGGGCGATTGATAGAGTCGATAAGAAACTCACAGCCGAAGGTAAACTCGGATTTAAGACGTTTGCCACTAAGTACATGAAATTCTACTTTCAGGACTGGCACCAAACGGATTCTGTAATGGCAGAGGCTCATGATACTGAAGAGGGCTGGGAGAAAGTATTTCTCGAACACTTTTTACCTGATCTGCAGGTTATGGCTACTCAGAGCGATAAGAAGGAACACCTGGAAAAGAAGAACGTACAGAAGTCGAAAGCGGGATTGATAACCGCTCCAGGTGGAAATGCGAATCCTGAAGTGAAACCTAAGCAGATAAAGTCAACGGGTAGAAGAGCTGAATACGATGAATTCATTCAGAACAGACGAGGGCAATTACTCTAAGGAAAAGTAATCGCTAAGGAGAAACCATTATGCCCGACGAAATGATCTGGGTCAATCATCAAGGTGTATTGACCAATGTTAAGCTGAATCTGGATTATCGCAGAGTCAGCCAGCCCATGATGAAATTCAGACAGTTTACTGATTATAAAGAAGCCTTCGGTAAGAACGCGGGTCAGTCAGTGAACTGGTTGAAAGTCTCCAATATCGGAACTTTAGGTGGAAACCTGACAGAAACTAATACCATGCATGAGTCCTCACAGGCTCTTTTGTGGGGTACGGTGACTGTTAATGAAATTGGGAATAGCGTACCTTATACCCATAAATCGGAAGTGCTTTCACAATTCGATGTTGAAGAGATACTCAAAACGGGGCTGGTAGACGATACCGCCAAAGTAATAGACGGTCTTATCGAGATCCAGTTTGCTTCAGGTGCCTTAAAGATGGTAAGTACGGCTTCCAATCATTTCAATTTGGGAACGAACGGTACCTTCACAGGCATTAACACAAATGTACCGCTTAATGCGTTCCATATAAGGAAGGCAACGCTTGAGCTGAAAAAACGTAACGTACCGGGCTATTTAAAGCTGGGCGGTGCGTATGCAGGACTCCTCTCAGTTGAGTCCGGGGAATCGCTCAGAGCCGACATATCGGAAAACCTCTCTGCTGCCGGTAACGCTAATTTATTGGCCAATGACCGCGGAGCTGATGTCTTCCTTAATGGAGATCTCGGGGTACTTCACGGTATGAGACTGTCAGAGGACACCTTTGCATCAAGATTTATGTACGATCCGGATGCAAGGACGGCGGTTACAAAGGTGGCCAATTCCACAGGCAGAACCGCAGGGAACTTCACACAGACTGCCATATGGTCTGCTTCCACTACAGGGGTGAATAACGATGCGTATTTCTTCGGTTCACCGACTGTCAGAGAAGCAATAGCAATTCCTGAAGAGATCAGGAAGAAAATTCCAGATGATTACGGGCGTTCAAAGGGTGTGGCGTGGTATGCCATTTTAGGCTTTCAGCTTGAATGGGGTGACACTGCTGCAAAAGAGAACGATTGCCGTATAATTCATTGGAGTTCACTGTAAGGAGGTGGCGATATGTCTTCAACTTATGATAATGCTAGACACCAAGTTCGTCAGCTTCTTTCAGTTGGTGACGCCCTTGGATTTGATTTTAATGTAACAACAGATATGATAAATATTTCAACTGGAACTATAAATTTTTTACTTAGTTCTATAGATATAATTAATAATCATTCCACTTCTGATCTTTATGTTCACGTTCATAGTGACGGAAGTTTCGACCAACATCTTACTTTAAATGCTTGTTCAAACTATAACGATGGAAGTTCTATAGGAAATAATAAGTTTTATAGTGCTGTTTTTGGGATGGCTGTAACTCACGATGGCGCAGGAGTGATGTATGTAGTAACTCAGGATAGACCATCAAATGAATATATAAAAGCGATTGATGCCGAAGTTGATATAGAAAATACGGTTAATTTCTTTCCCTCTGACGATTTAGTTTCTTTAGTTTATATTCCGATTATAAGAGTTGTTATCAGAAGAAGCGGTGGTGTTAATACGATTCAAACTTTAAGTAATGGTTTATTGTTTGATGATTTGAGAGGGACAGTCACAAAGACTTCTTCAAGCCCCCCTCCTTCTGGGATAACTGTTCATAGTGATTTAAGCAATTTAGACTTTGCAAGTGCAGGACATACTGGAAATTTGGATATGGGCGATAACGATATAACAGCAAACTCTCTTAACGGCTCTTGGAATGGTTCTGTTAATTACAATACTTCTACAGAAATATCAGGTGCTTATGTCCCATACACAGGAGCTGATGATAATATTAATTTTGGAGCTAACAACTTCTCAGTCGATACTAATGTTCTGTATGTTGACAAGAATAATAACAGGGTTGGGATTGGGATAATAAGTCCATACTCAGGTTTACATTATCAAGGAGACATTTTTTATTTGACTCCTAATGCTGGTACAGAATCAAATGATAATATAACAATTAAAAATTATGCAACTGGAAATGGTGCTCCAAATATTATATTAAGAACAGCTGATATAGATGGAGCTTATGGCATAGGTGTTGGTACGTTATCTTTAGTTGGTGGTTCAAAAACAACGCATTATGGTGGAATAGGTGGTGGTGGAGGAGAAATATCTCTCCAAGGTGGGCAAGGAAGAGATGCATCTAATAATCCATCTGGTTACGCTCCAGTTTTATTGCAGGCCAACGGTGGTAATGTAGGTATTGGAACAGACTCACCAGGCAGACTTTTTGAAGTTTTTGGCTCAGCATCTGTGTTTCGTTTTAGGGATTCAGGACCTACAGGTTCTGCGACTACTGCTTTTATAGAATTTGGCGGAACTGATGGGGGAAGTTGGAATAGGACAGGATATATTGGAGATGGCTCAAGTGCAAATAAAGATTTGCTTTTAGTTGCAGAAGCAGGAGATTTAAGATTAGGAGATTCAAGTTCTAATTCTGTTTTAACTTTAAGCGGAGGGGTTGCTATATTTTCAGGAGACATAACAGCAAACTCCTTTAACGGAAGTTGGAATGGTTCTGAAGCTTTAGTTAGGGGCAAACCTGATAATGGTTCTGATGCTAAGTTTAAAGACTTATTTCTAACAGATGCAGCATCTGGATTTGATTTTAAATTTAAAGTCTTATCAGCACTTCAGGATGAGGTTTCTATATTAACTTTTGACACTAGTAATGGGGCGAGGACATTAACTATTACAGCAGACGCAACTGTTAATCAAGATACAAGAACAAGTTCAAGTCCTACATTTATTCATCCTTCACTTACTAAATTAACTGTTGATGAACAAGTAGGATTTGGAACTGCTGCTGGAACGGATGTTTGGGAAGTATTAAATATGGAATTTACCAGAGCTAATAATTTCGGTGGGTGGTATATTGAAAATCTAGCTGCTGATGGAATTTCAAGGTTTAGTGTAGGGATGAATCACATAACTGGAACTAAAGGCGTTTTATTTCAATACGACAATGAAGATGGCAGAGCATTAGTTCTAAATAGAAAAGCAACTATTGGAACTATGGAATTGACTACAACAGGAGGAGGAGTTAAAGTACTAAATGACGGAAATGTGCAAATAGCAGATGCCTACTCAAACGACATAGGAACAGAAAGAGATTTATTAATAAATGCAAGTGGAGATTTAGGTTATGATTCTTCTTCAATAGTCTTTAAAGAGAATGTAAAGGATATGACTAACGAGATGAGCAGTAAAATCCACCAATTAAGACCTGTAACTTATGATAAAATAAGCGGAAAGAAAAATCAAATAGGATTAATAGCAGAAGAAGTTTATGAATTATATCCAGAGTTTATCAGTTATAAAAGAGAAGAGATATGGGGAGAATGTTGTTTAGCTCCTGATGATTGTTATGAGTGTGTAACAGAATATAGGCTAGCTAGAGATAACATAACAGGAGAACTTATACCTGAAACAATTAGTTATAAGAAATTAGTCATTCCTTTAATCCAGGAAGTCCAGAATTTAAAAGAAGAGAAATGTGACGATAGATTAACTATTATAGAAAACTGCATAGCAAATTCAAAAGATTTTATAGAACTAAAGGCGTGTATATAATGAAAAATGCAAAGTAAAATAATCCCACCATCTAAAGATGGGGGCTTTTAAAAAAATGGCAAAGAAAAAATACGACGAAACGGATGAGGATTTTATAGTATCTGTCCGCTGGTTAGATGGCTATTTTGAAAGTTTTAGAGCCAGACAAATTCGTATTAGTGAAACTTTAATTTGGCTTCGTTTAAAAAATCACAAAAATAGGAATATTCCTTTGAAAAATGTAAGATGGTACTCAGTGTATCCAGAAAGTCACGAGGAGGTGAGTGGCAATTCCTCCCATAAATAAATTTATGGGTATCCTCAGCACACGATTATGAAAAAATGGACACTATATATAATAATGGCTTTGTTGATGTTCACAATAGTTTCAGCAATAAAAGAATGCGAAGATATACAGTTAGTGAAAGAAATACCTTGTCAAATAACAGCGACATGGAATTATACAATACCATGCAATTCGCACAATGCAACGGTTTACAACAGCACAAACAACAACATAATCAATTACACTTTCCAAAGTTTAGGAGAATCCCCTTTATGTGTTTTCGATTGGAACGTAACAACATTAGGATCATACAGTTATATAGTAGATACTGGAGATACTGGAAATATAACTGTAGAGAGGCAGAATAATATGATAGCTATAATAATAGGATTAATATTTGTAATGATTTTCTTTTTAGCATTGGGATTCATATTTGATAAACTAGGAGCTAAACTATTTGGATATGGAATTGCATTTATACAATTATTAAATATAGTTTATATCTTATATATCAACGAATTAAATCAATCTTTAGCACCAATATTAAGAATAAATTTCATTTCAATATTATGGCTATCTTTTGGAGTAGGTATGATTAGTATAATAAGACTATCCATATCTTTAATTAGTATGGGTAAAGGTGCAGATGATCCAAAAGAAGATAAAAAATGGGGAAGAGGTTAAAAATGGTTAGGGGAAATAATTTAGTTAAAATTAGGCCCTCAAAAGAATTCAATGATATAATAAATTTCATAAGGGCTAAGTGCATATTAGAGGGTAAAATACCACCTTCAAAAGCAAGGATAACACAAGCAATAGCAAAGAAGATAAACAAGGAGGAATTATTAAGAAATGAGTTTATTCGGTTCTAAAAAAGCACAGGCAGAAAATTATATAGCAGTAGCAATATTCTTATTGATATTTGGGTTTATTTCTGTATTAGCAACTTTTATGTGGTTAGAGTTTATAGATGCCTTTACAGCTGCAGGATATTATGAAGGGCAGATGGAAGAAACAGGAAACAAATTTTTAGCTACTTTAAAATTATATGATACAATTATTGTTCTCATTATGATTGTTCTATTAATAGGAGTTGGATTAACTTCATATAAACTAAGAACTTCACCTGCCTTTTTTATAATCACTTTAATAACAGCAGCGATAACAGGTTTTGTAAGTTTTTTCTTTAATTTTATATTTATAGAATTAGTGAATGATGATTTATTTGCTGCTACTTTAGTTTTCTTTCCTAAAACAATGTTGATAAATACTAATCTTCATTGGATTACATTAGCAGCTATAATAATAGGATCAATCACATTATACGCAAAAAGGGATTCAGGTGAGTTAGTACAGCAATAGCAGCAGTTACTTTTATATTTGCGACTAAGGTGATTAAAAAATGGAAGAAGAAGATGAGTTCAAACCAAAGAATCAAAAAGAAATGAATAAACAGATAAAAAGAGGTTTAGAGGAAGAGGATTATCCAATAGCAGGTTAAGATGAAAGAACACTCAAAATGTTTCACTTGCAATTACAAAAGAGTAAATGCAGATAGTGATCCTTGTGTAGTATGTTTATTAGATGGAAAGTTCAAGGCATATGAGGAAACCCAATGAAAAAATTATTTATCTCATTAATCATTCTTGTTGTTTTAAGTAATCTTGTTTTTGCAGTTGATGTTATTTTTCAATCTACCGAAGCAGAATTATTAGATACATCTGTGTTAAAGACTATTAGTGGTGCTTCTACTAATTTTAATGGAGGGGGTGCAAATGTTGTACTTTTTAAAGAAAGGCCTGATACTTACAGACCTTTAATGAATTGGAATTACACATTTGCTTCTATTCCTGATGGTGCAACTATAACTAATGTTACAATACAAATAGTAGTATCTACTTTCGATGGTAATCCTATTACACCAGAAGTATTCCCTATAAATGTTTCGTGGGATGAAGGAAGCGAGGATTTTACCGCAGGTAATGCTTCGTGGGATTATCCAAAAGATGGTAGTCCATACTGGGCAGGGGGTAATTACAGCATCAATACTTCTTTCCAATTATTAGTTAATCCACAAGAAATAAATAGTACAGGTAGATTTAATTTTTCATATAATTTAACTTATTGGCAAAAGTTTTTCGATAGAGAATATGACGGAGTATATTATGGTGAACTTTGGAGAGGAACAAACGAAGAATACATAGCAGGAGGAGATAGTTCAGCTTATTTTAGAAGTTCAAATTATTCAGTAGCTACAGACAGGCCTACGCTATTTGTAAGTTATATAATACCAAGAGGGGAAGTAACACCAACAATAGTTGCACCAAGTCCTGATGATGGAGATTTCATAAATAATGCAAACCCAATAATAAATATTTCACATAATGGAACAGACATAAAATATTACTTGTATTTCGGGAATGTTTTAAATCTCAACGAAACACATTTAGTTTTGAATAATGTTGATGAAACAGGCCCAGGATACAGAACCTATACTGATACCTTAAGTAGTGCAACATATTACTATAAGGCTAAAGTTAGAAATACATCAAATAATAATTTTTCGTCAAATACAACAATAAGAAACTTTACAGTTGATTTAATAAACCCAACATTAGCCACAGATTTTATTAATGATTCTTTGATTTTTAATAAAAATCTTACGGGACAATTCAACTTCTCCGATAATATTGGGATACATTCATATAATATATCCATTGATGGAATAACTATCTTTAATCGTACAAATATTCAAAATACCATTTATCTGTTTAATTTAAGCTATAACATAAGTACTTTATCAATAGGCAAACATTCTTTAGGGGTTGAATGGGCGGATGGACATACATCAAATAAATTAGGTGGGGATTATGAAGTATCCAATGGACTATTCAACGATTATCTAAAATATGATTTCTATGATAGTGGAAATATAAAAACAAAATTAAAATTTAAATCAATCTTTGATGAATGGTATTCGGAGAAAAGAACAGATAGATATATACAAATCCTAGAACCTGCAATACCCTCAGATACAATAACCTTAGTGGAAGAATCAGACATACCTATTTATATAGTCTATAAAGAAGGCAGTTATAATGATTATTGGATAATAATGGGGAATCATTGGAAAGATTATGTATTGGAAAATGAACCAAATATACAGGTTTCAATAGAAAGAATAAATGATTATAAGGTTGAAATAACAATAAGCGGAATAAAAAACAAAAATAAATTAATTTTTAGTTCTGTAGGAGATTTAAACATAGTGACAAGAGAATATTCTTTTTATGCTATAAATATGACTGAATCCTTTGATGCTCTAATAACAGAAGGTTTTGAATTCTCTTTAGATTTAACTGTTGATTTTGGAAATATAGAATTTGATATTAGTGGAATAACACCAACTGGAACTTTACAATGGAATGGAACAAATTTTACAACAACATTAGTAAGTTTCGATTCAACCGCAAGCTCTTTCAGAAAAACATTTAGCCCCATAGATATAGAAACAAAAGAAACAATAACTCATAACTGGTGGTTTAATTTTTCAACATTCACAGATGGATTCATAAGAACAAATAATGTATCGCAGATTGCATCATCAATAAATGTAAATGTATGCAATACAACATTTACAAATTACACAATATTAAATTTAAGCTATTTTGATGAAGTGAATGATGCACCCATAGCTATTACAAACGCTTATCAATTAGCTATATTTGATGGGACATTCTATTATAATCAAACAGGCTCATTCGTAAATAATATAACAAGTAGTTTTTGCACAAATTTAAATCCTTTAGAAATAACCTATAATTGGGATATGTGGGGTTTATTGACATTATCAAAATCTGGCTATATAACTAGAGTTTTGGATATTGATAAAGGAGTGCCTATAGCATTAAGCAACAACCCCACAACAAATTTATCTTTATTCTTAGTAGGAACTCTAAACTCCTCAACAGTAACATACAATTGGCAAACAACAAGATTTCAGCCTATAGATGGGATTATGAGAATATTTAAATGTAATGCAGACGGAACACAGGATTTAGTGGAAAGTACACCAATAATATCAGGGGTAGCAACAGCAAACATACAATTACTGTTACAAACATATTCTTATGATGTAATAATAAATGGAGTAGTATTTAAAGATTTACAGAGTTATAGCAGATGCCATGTAGAATCAACAACAGAAAGAACATTCTTTGTAGATGTTGATCCTATAGATATTGCACCCTTAATTGGGTTAGCCGGAATAATATGCACGTTAGAAGAGAGCGCAATAAACAATTCTGTAACAATGAGGTGGACAACAAATCCAGAACAAACAGGTTATGTAACTGGATGTATAGTTGCAGACAGAAGAACAATAAGGGGAAGTGTAAATGTATTGAATAATTGCTCTATTGAATCAGAAGGATTTACAAGAACATTAGCAGTTCCTGTGGTAGATGGGAACACTTACATAGTTAAGGGAAGATTAGAACAAGGAAATAATATAATAATATGTGATGATACAGTTATATTAACCCCAGGACAAGCCCAGGGGGGACTATTTGGGGTATCTGGACTAATGGGGGTAATATTCTTAGTTGTTTCATTAGCATTAATATATGCCTCAGATGGAGAATTTATGTTAGCAGGTGGTGCAATAGGATTAATCGTTTCATGGTTTTTAGGAATTTTAGTATTTGATTGGATAGTGGTATCTGGAATTATATTTTTCTTTGCTTTAATAGCCATAACAGGGAGGTACACAAGAAAGAAGTAAAATAATCCCACCATCTAAAGATGGGGGCTTTTAACAGGAGGTTAAGAACATGCATCCAAGACAACAAAAAGAAATTATTGAAGAAATGCTTGAAGATGATGCTCTGTTAATCAACTCAGGCATATTTGAAATTAAGGGTAAAAAGTACACCCTTACTATTGAAGTCAAAGAGGTGAAGCCAAATTCCTCCCACGACTAAAGTCATGGGTATCCGAAGCGAAGGTGTTTTATGAAACTATTAAGACACCCAGTTGCAGCTATGATTTTATTAGCTACATTGATAGGTTTACTGATACCTGTGTATAGAGCTTTAGAAAAAGGATATGGGATAACAGAATCAGATACTAAAACAATAACTTCAATAACTACAGGAAATGTTACTACAGGAAATATATTAGATCAATTTGAAAATCTAAGATTAATCAATGGCATATCAGATATCAGTTCAAGTATAACTAAAATTACAACAGGTTCTAATGTTATAGATTTACTTGGAGGTTTAGCAGGTGTAGGATTAGGAACTTTAAAAACTGTTTTTGGATTAATAACAATTCCATATGATATTGCCCATATTATATCTGTATATTATGGTGCAGATTTCCCTAACTTCAATGGACTTGTAGCTATGATTATAGTATATGTAGGATTCATATTACTATCAGCATATTTAAGGAAGGATGTATAATAATGCCAGGATTTATTAATGGAACAACAAATGTAACGATAGAGATACTTGAAGATATAGTCAATGTTTCAAACTATCCTGAATTTGTAATAAAGGTAAACGAGAATATATATAATGGAGTATTCTGGTTTATAATGCTCTGTGTATTATGGATTATCTTATTTAGAGCAGCAAATAAAGCAAAAGACCAACCTTTGAATAATGCAATGTATTCAGGGGCATTAGTTTCAATAGTAGCATTTTTATCCAGGGCCATAACAGCAACTATATCCGGAACAAAATTTTCCTTAATCAACGACCATCAACTATGGATATTTCCAATAATAACTATTATTCTAGCGACTATTATATGGAGCATTAAGGATTAGGGTATTTGTACCCTTGTACCCATAGATTTATAAACATTATACTATAGATAGATAACTTAAATAGGATGGCTGCCTACAGCCGGAGATGATTAGAAAATGGCAAATGCATTAAAAGATTTACAAGCTTCTGGAATTGCGGTTGTTTCTTTGGCAGCAATTGTACTTACTGGATTAGCAGTCGTTCAGGGATTTAAAGATAGTGGAACTATAGACAATACAACAGCAACAAAATTCATTACAGGTTTAGCAATATTTGGGACATTCAGCACAATAATTATCTTAGCCATAATTGGTAAGGCCATAATAGGTCTGTTCAAGAGGACAGATTAATTAGTTGTTTTTTCTTTTTGAAAACAACTAAGAGGGAAACAACATGGCAAAAGAACTAAATAAATTCACTGTGAGTGCGATATTAATTATTACTCTTATAATAATAGTATTAGTTGGAATGGCAATATCAGCGAATTATTCTAAAGTACTTAGAAAACAAACAGCATTAAATGTATCTTCTTTAGGGATAATAACATCTTTAGCAGCTCCCAATACATCAAATGCAGTAGGTTCTGCAGGGACATACCCTTTCTTAAAGGGATTGACATTATGCGGGAATTCAACAGAGTTAAACGCATCAAACTTATTACCAACAAATTTTTATACAGTTGATGAAGGTAATGTAGAGGGAGGAACTATAACCCTAAATCAAGATGGTGTAGCCTGGGAAGGCGTAGGTCTTAACTGTTCAAATCTAGTGTATTTAGCAGATTCAGATGGACAAGCAGCAGCAGATACGTTTACAACTGGTCTAGCAATATTCGGGACATTCAGCACAATAATTATTCTGACATTAATTGGCAAGGCTATAATAAGTCTATTCAAACGAAGTGATTAAAGCTAGTGAAAAGAAATAAAGGATTCCCCCAATCTTTATTTTCTTTTTTTATTTTTAATGCTATAATTAAAGGTTTAAAATGGTAAGATTATTCATAGTCATAAGGCGTAAAGGTAGTAAAAGATTTCTAGGTGCTATACCTACCAGGAAAGGGGCTACCATAGCTTCATTAAGAAGAGTTATGCCTAAACAAATCAAGCGAGGATTTACTTTTAGGATAGTAACTGAAAAGCAGCTTAAAATGATCATATTAAAGCAAAGGCCAAGAACTATCAGAAGAGTAAGAAGGAAAGGTAGAAGGCCAAGAAGAATAAAGAGGAGAAGAGTAAGACGTAGAAAAATAAGAAGAAGAGTTAGAAGAATCGGACACAGAAGAAGAGATAGAAGAACCGGACACAGAAGAAGAGTTAGAAGAATCAGACGTAGGAAAAGAAGATAATTCTAAAAGATTTAATTTTTGATATTAATAAATTACTTTTTCTTAATTTGTTACTATAATAACATTCGGTTTCTATAAAAACGTTAGGTTTATATACTACCTATACTTTAATAGAGTATAGTTAAAACATAAAGAGGTGAAATCTAATGGACACAAAAGAGGCAATCAAAATGCAGATTCAAACGGATGGTGAAGAAGTCCAGAAAGAACTAGCATTTAAGGATTCTAAATTGGAGGCATACTAAATGCAAATAAACAAAGAATCAGAATGTAAAATAATAAAAAAACCAATGATAATGACACAAGAAAAATGGGTAAACCACTTCAACAACGAAGGAGAAGGAATGGTCTCTGCTCCAAACATCTATCAAACAGCAAAAACAGGAAACAAAGCACTAATAGAAAGCCTTAAACAAGACCTAAAAAAAGAGGGAATTATGACAAGCTCCCAAATAAGATACAACAAAAAAACTTTATTCGCAGAGATAATCCACAATGTAGGAAGTAAATTTGCAAAAATTAAGAAATACAAAGTTGAAATCCCCGTATTTGATGGAGATTTTGAAGAGAACACAAAAACAGAAAAATACTTACAAGCACTATTCGATACTAAAGGTAGCATAGATAAAATTCTAAAAACTTTAAAAAAGTTTGGAAAAGACAAAAAACTTAGACTTTGGACTCCAGACCAATCATATAGGAAAAAAAGACCTATTCGCTCTGTTGTGCTGTGCTTCGATGGCTTCGACAGGTTCTATGTCGGTGGCGACGGTTGGTTCGACGACAGTGAGGGCTTGTCTCGTGGGGTGATTATAGATTCTGCGAAGCAGACTAAAAAAAGGAGGAAATCAAAATGAAGCTTTTAGTAGGAGATGATGAATGCAGAACACAAGAAAAGGCAATGGCTCATCATAACAAAAGAAAAGAGGTTACGTTGGGTTTGTCACATATTTTCCAACTATGGAAAGAAAACAACACAGAAGCAATAGAATCATTAAGAAAAAACTTTGACCCTAGATGGCTTGTACTAAGCGATAGGATAATCTATGACAAAGAAAACCTTTCTGCCAAAATAATACACAACGCAAACAGCACAGTAACAAAGCAAACAGAAATCAATCTAAAAGAAGTTCCTTACTGCAATCCAACATATCTAAAAGACTTGCTTGACAAAGATACAGGGCTAGAATATATAAGGGCATTAATCAACAACAAAAAAGCAACAAAAGAACAGATAATAAACTTCTTTGTAACATTAAGCGGAAAGAAAGAAAAAAACATAAGATTCTGGACACCTTCACAAAGTTCAAGAAAAGGTAAACAAGTTCGCTCTGTTGGGCTGTACTTCAATGACTTGGGCAGGTTCATTGTCGGTGGCGACAATTGGTTCGTCGGCGATGGGGGCTTGTCTCGTGGGGTGATTATAGATTCTGCGAAGCAGACTAAAAAAAGGAGGAAATCAAAATGCAGATTCAAACGGATGGTGAAGAAGTCCAGAAAGAACTAGCATTTAAGGATTCTAAATTGGAGGCATACTAAATGCCTTCTCTTTTTTTAAAAACGTTGGAGGTAATTGAAAATGACAACATTAGATATTAAAGATGAAGTATATGGAGAGTGGGTTAAGTTCTATAACAAGCAGGATAAAATAAAGTATCCTACATTAAAGAACTTTACTGCTAGAAAGTTAAGGAAGATTATTAAAAAAGAGGTTAAGTTCTAAAGAAATGGATAAGATATTTTTGGAGGATTGAATGATAAAAATAGGAGAGGAATGTTAAAAATGCTAACCGACTGGATACCACAAGGAACTATTAATTGGTTGGATAAAAACTTATTAGTAATGATTGACCTAAAAGGAGGAAGTGCAAAAGGTTATGGGAGAGCTAAGGATTTAAGATTAAACCAACACAATAAGAAGGATTAGGAGGTAATTGAAATGGAAGATTTAAATTTAAAGAAAATAAAAAGAATATTATTTGATATTTATGATTATCGTAAGTTTAATCTTAAACCTTTTGTTAGTAGAATTATTGCTAAATATTTTAATGAAACAACAGAAGATTTTTTGGAATTAAACAATATCAATAAAAGTTACATTCATTTAACATCAACAGAAATAAACAAATAAAAACCAACACAATAAGAAGGATTAGGAGGTTAAAGTGAAATTCGGAGAAAGAATACAAAACAAAAAAGACAAAAGAAAAGCATTAGAATCTGCTAACTTATGTTTAGATGGTGCTATCAAACAATTAAAGAAAGGGAAATCTCCTGATTCATACCTTTATCAGTTCTGTTTGCAATTCAAGAAATACTGTAAATTAGAAATTAAACTTAAGAAGAACAAAACATTAAGGAGGACGGATCTCCTACCATAACTAAAGTTATGGGTATCCAGCCTACGATTTTATGAAAGCAAATAAATATGGTACACCTAAAGAGAGAGTAATTAAAGTAATTATTTGTTTATTATTTATAATAGTTGTTGCTTTGATTTCAAGATAACCAACACAATAAGAAAAATGTTAGAACTAAATAAGGTTTATAATATGGATTGTTTAGAAGGATTAAAAGAATTACAAGATAATTCGGTAGATTTAGTTATTACAGACCCCCCATACAAAGTATCACAGAATTATGGTGGGGGAGTTGATGCAGATAATTTAAAAAATGTAGCAAATATATTAAGGTCATTTCCAGAGATATGTAGGGTTCTTAAAAAAGGAAGATTTTTTATATCCTTTTATGACAATAGGATATTACCTTTTCTATTTGAAGCAATTAAAGGAACAGATTTAGTTTATAGAAAATCAATTTATCTTTATAGAAGATGGGGAAATGCTCACAGATGGATGGGGTGGATGCAATGCACAGACCCTGTTTGTTTTTTTGTTAAAGGACACGATAAATCGTTTATGCCAAAAGGGATTAAATCAAAAGTAAAACACGATTGTTATATTAAATCATCACCAGAACAAGAAAGTACAGGACATCCAGCTCAAAAACCTTTAGAAATTATAAGGGATATTATAATATGGTGTTCAAAAGAAAAAGAATTGATATTAGACCCTTATGTTGGTTCTGGTAGTGTTCCAGTAGTTTGTAAACAAACGAATAGAGATTTTATTGCATTTGATAATAATAAAGATTATGTTGATATTGCTAACAAAAGATTAAATCAAAATACACTAACTCAAACACCAACACAATAAGAAGGATTAGGAAGATGAAAAAACAAACAATAAAAAACTATTGGGAGGCAAGACTTCCCCTTGGAACAAAAGTTAAAAGACCAGAAAGATATGTTCAGTTTTATTATCTTTCGAAAGACGCTGAATTTAAAGAACACAAAGGAGAGAAGATTCTTGAAATAGGTTGCGGGGTTGGAATGGATAGCTTGGAATACGCAAAAGGAGGAGCTTTAGTCTATGGCATTGACTTAACAAATTCAGCAATCAGAATAACTAAAAATAGGTTTAAATTAAATAATCTAAAAGGAGATTTTAGGACAATGGATGCAGAAAACCTTAAGTTTAAAGATAATACTTTTGATTTAGTGTATAGTTATGGAGTTTTACACCATACACCGAACACAGAAAAAGCAATAGAAGAAATAAAAAGAGTTTTAAATCCAAAAGGCAAAGCAATAATCGGACTTTACGCTAAAGGCTGGACTTATTACTTGTTTTTTCCTATTTACTTTGGAATAATCAAAGGGGATTTGTTTAAAATGAGTTGGGAAGAATTAATCCATAAACACTATGAAATGGAAGGAAATGTTCCTTTAGTCAAAATCTATTCTAAAAAACAGATTAAAAAGTTATTTGAAAGATTTGAAATATTAGAATTAAAAAGAAAACCTTTAATAAATTCAGTAGGAAGATTTCCACCAGAATTTGTCATTAAATTATTAGAGAAAATATGGGGAGGATTTTGGATAATTAAAGTTAAATACAATAAGAAGGATTAGGAGATTAAGATGGAAACAATTGAAGGATTTGGAATGATGATTAAAGTTACTAAAAAAGGTTCTGAATATAAAGCTACTGGAAAAATGACGTCTGGAAATATTAAATTGATGATAGGAGAAATGGAATTCATTAAAAGTAGATTACTTTTCGATTTAGAAAAAACTTTAGATGATGGGTATGATAAAGGTTAAGATAAGATGAAAGCAATATCAATAAAAGAGCCCTGGGCCTCATTAATAAGAAATGGAGAAAAAGGATTAGGAGGTAATGGAAATGTGTAATAAAATAAGTTTTAATCAAGACAAAAAAGGTAAGATATATTGTGCAGGGGGGTTAAGTTATAGCCATAGTGAAATATCAGCTTTGCATAAAATAGGGGATGATGAAACAAACAAATATGAATTTAATCCAACAGACGGATTAATTACAGATAAAGAGGTATTTACACCGAAGCTATCTCACACTAGAAGAGTAGAATCTTATATCAAACCTTTTAAAAACAAGAGTTATTTTAAGAAATATGGCTCGAATTCAGATAATATGGATTGGAAAGAGATAGACAAAATAATTCCTAATTCAAAGGAATTCAAGGAATATCTTAAAAGGATAGAGTCTATAAATTGGTTATCTGCAAAGAAAAAGAAACTACCACTAAATGTTCTAAATCTTATGAAGAATTACTCAAAATTGATTGATAAGAAAGAAAGAAAGATAGTTGTTTTATCTGTTAGTAACTGGTCAGCAGCATGGTCAGCAGCATGGTCAGCAGCATGGTCAGCAGCAGAGTCAGCAGCATGGTCAGCAGCATGGTCAGCAGCATGGTCAACAGCAGAGTCA
>LAZR01000635.1_pt1 | contig 25591 bp, 20 predicted proteins | sample 329461 | NCBI WGS metagenome assembly LAZR01 (sample SAMN03002196, study PRJNA259156) | marine sediment metagenome | biome: sea floor; feature: Hydrothermal impacted sediments; material: marine sediment; isolation source: Loki non-amplified sample from Loki's castle hydrothermal vent sediment ...
TACTTAGAGATTAAAGAAAAAGGACCATTGCTCACTGAGTTATTAGAATCAGTGCCTGTTGACGAGCAGGGCACAGTGACCTTTTTGTCCATGGTCAACCAAAAGATAAATAACCTCATCAACTATAGTATTCGCATGGAGCCGGGAGTTCAGACCTGTGAAGAAACGCTTGAAAAAGCCTTGGGGTCTTGCCGTGACTCTAGCTGGTTATTAGTTCAATTATTTCGTCATCTAGGTCTCGCCTCACGCTTTGTGTCTGGCTATTTAGTTCAGCTTGAAGCCGATGTTAAATCATTAGATGGGCCATCTGGCACCGATCACGATTTCACCGATTTACATGCTTGGGTAGAAGTCTATGTACCGGGAGCTGGCTGGGTTGGTCTTGATCCGACATCGGGTTTATTTGCAGGTGAAGGTCATGTTCCATTGGCCTGTACAGCCGATTATGTCAGTGCCGCGCCGGTTACTGGCGGCTATTACGGTGATGCGGATACTGAATTTGATTTCAGTAACTCCGTGACCCGTATTTATGAAGATCCTCGTGTCACCAAACCATACTCATTAGAGCAATGGGAAAGTATTGAGACCTTAGGGCAAACGGTTGATGAAGAACTGATTGAAGGTGATGTCAGATTAACCATGGGCGGCGAGCCAACCTTTGTATCCATTGATGATTTAGATGATCCGCAGTGGAACACCGAAGCCGATGGTAAAGAAAAGCGTGAACTCGCTAGTCAGTTAGTCAGACGCTTACGTGATGCCTTTGCTCCTGGTGGATTACTCTATTTTGGTCAAGGTAAGTGGTATCCAGGTGAAGCTTTGCCTCGTTGGCAATTAGCCTGTTTCTGGCGTAATGACGGCAAAGCGATTTGGAAAAACCCTGAATTACTTGCCGAAGAAACAAAAGATTATGGTTTTACCGTATCTGACTCAGAACGTTATATCTATGAGCTCGCAAAACATTTAGGTCTTAAAAACGACAATATTTTGGAAGGATTTGAAGATCCCCTTCATTACTTACTGGAAGAGGGCATATTGCCAAACAATATCAATCTAGATGATATTGATTTGACCGATGAACTCGAACGTCAGCGTCTAGGTAAAGTCCTTTCAAATGATCTCGGTGCGCCTGTTGGTCACGTATTGCCGTTGCATTGGAATAACAATAGCTGGCACACAAGCCCTTGGTCATTCCGCCGCGAAAAGATGTTTTTGATTCCTGGTGATTCGGCAATGGGCTTACGTCTGCCGTTGAAGAGCTTGCCATGGGCGTCGGATGATATTCGTGAAAATACGCAAGAACGCTCTCTGTATGATGAAGTAGGGCCACTGCCTGATGTGCATTCAGAAGTCAGCCAGCGTTACAGCATTACTAGCCAAACGGTCCAACATCCCACAGAGATGCATTCTGCTGAAACGCCTTCTAGCCTTGCATGGACACCACATACGGCATTGTGTGTAGAGGCTCGTCAAGGTCGGATGCATGTGTTTATTCCACCTACGACTGAGCTTGAACACTATCTAGATATTATTTCTAGCATCGAAGCCACAAGTGAAAAATTAAATGTACCGGTAGTTATTGAGGGCTATCAGCCGCCTCATGATCTTCGTTTAACACGCTTACCAGTGACGCCTGATCCCGGTGTTATTGAGGTAAATATTCATCCAGCAAAAAGTTGGCAGGAGTTAGTTCACAACACCACAACTTTGTATGAACAAGCTCGTCAAACACGCTTAGGCACTGAAAAATTCATGCTTGACGGTCGTCATACGGGTACCGGTGGTGGTAATCACGTCACACTCGGTGGCATTACACCTGCTGACAGCCCAATCTTACGACGCCCAGATTTACTGCGTAGCTTGGTTACTTATTGGCAGCATCACCCCGCGTTGTCTTACTTATTCTCGGGTTTATTCATTGGCCCAACTAGTCAAGCACCACGCGTGGACGAAGCCCGTAATGACAGTTTGTATGAGCTAGAAATTGCTTTCCAACAAATGCCGCCGGGTGAAGTGCCTGCACCTTGGTTGGTTGACCGCTTATTACGTAATTTGCTGGTTGATATGACGGGTAATACGCATCGAAGTGAATTCTGTATCGATAAACTATATGCGCCAGGTGCTGATGCCGGCCGTTTAGGTTTCCTTGAATTACGTGCCTTTGAAATGCCGCCACATGCTGAAATGAGTCTAATGCAAATGTTACTGCTCAGAACCTTAGTGGCTCGTTTCTGGAAAGAACCGTATACAAAACCACTGATTCATTGGGGAACACAGCTGCATGATCGCTTTATGCTGCGTCACTTTGTCGAGAGTGATATCAACGATGTGGCTCGTGACTTACAAGCGGCAGGTTATGACTTTAAAGCTGAATGGTTTGAGCCGTTTTTAGAGTTTAGATTCCCGCGTGCAGGCACTATTCAAGTAGATGATTTACAACTTGATTTACATACTGCCATTGAACCATGGCATGTATTGGGCGAAGAAATCACCAGTGCGGGTATGGCGCGATATGTTGACTCATCTGTTGAGCGAATTCAGGTGCGGTTAACGGGAGCAACAGGGGACAGATACATCGTTACTTGTAATGGTCGACGCGTTCCACTTCGCGCAACAGGAACACAAGGTGAAATGGTGGCAGGTGTTCGATTTAGAGCTTGGAATCCACCTTCGGCACTGCATCCGACCATTGGGGTTCAAGCACCGCTGGTGTTTGATATTTTTGATACGTGGAATGGCAGAGCATTAGCGGGTTGTTCATATCATGTAAGTCATCCTGGCGGACGAAATTATGATACATTACCCGTGAACGCGAATGAGGCAGAGGGCAGACGGATTAGCCGCTTTAACAGCTTTGATCACACTCCAAGCAGTGAGCCTATAGAAATACCGTCCGAGGAAATTAATAAAGCCTACCCTCTGACACTTGATTTGCGGTGGAATGCAACTTAGCTTTTATTTTTCAATTGGTTATGAAAGATTTATTGCATTTTAATCGATCTGATAGCGCGCTGAATTATGTAGGCATGTAGTCGATGATATGAAATAATATTGTCATTAAATTAATAGTTTGACTTTGCAAAAATCATTTTCTTATTAAATATATAAACAGAAAGTGATGTGTTAACAAAGAGATAAAACGGAAACGTAATCACTTTACTAACATCTGATTTGCTCGTTGTGAGAATAAATATGACATATTGTTTAGCGCTAAAAATGAATGAAGGTATGGTATTCGCCTCTGACTCAAGAACGAATGCTGGTGTCGATCAAATCGCTTCGTTCAAGAAAATGCGTACCTATAATAATGGTAAAGATCGCGTGATCGTGACCTTAACCTCAGGCAATCTGTCGATTACGCAAAGCGTCGTCAATATCATTGAACAACGAGCAAATGATCCTGAAGTACCCAATATTTGGAATGCACAAACGCTATTTGATGTGGCCACTTTGTTTGGTGACTGCCTGCGTGAAGTAAGAAAAGACACGGCTGCCTATTTAGCTCAATCCACTGTTGATATGGGTGTTAACTTCATTGTTGGCGGTCAAGTCGCCGGTGAACCTCAACGATTATTTTTGATTTATTCCGAAGGGAATTTTATCGAAGCCACAGAAGAAACGCCTTTCTTCCAAATTGGCGAAACCAAATACGGTAAACCGGTACTTGATCGTTTTATGCAGCCGGAAACAACCCTTCGCAATGCCATCAAGTGCTCTCTAGTCTCACTTGACTCTACAATGCGTAGTAATATCTCCGTCGGTTTACCTATTGATTTGGTTAGCCTTAAGCCTAACCACTATAACTTTGATAGTCAGTATCACATTACCGAAGATGATGCCTATTTCTCACAAATTAGCACGTCTTGGCGTGAAGGTTTAACAACGTTATTTGATGGCTTACCTGAGCCAGATAACTTTGAAGTCACTGATGAGGTCAAACAACCGGCGTCTGTTGCTGTGCAAAATCAACAACCCGTGATGCCCGCTACTCAACCATTACCTAATACGCAAACTATGGCGCCACCGTCTTCACCAACAACAAATCCGTCAGTGACGCAACCTGCCACACCAGCGCCTGAACCCGCTCCAAATTTACAAAACAATCCACCACTAACGCAAAACCAGCAGACACCGTTGATGCATGCAGCTCAAAATAATCAGCCCACACAAAATCAGGCACCGGTTACGCAGAATCAGCAAAGCACACAAAACAGCCCCGTGTCAGCAAATACTTCAACAGCTGCGAGTACAACTAACAGCTATTAGTCTTATCGAAACACGGACATAGGTCATACATAACTGGCTGATTGGATTACTTAATATCCGCTCAGTTGGAATATAAAAGGAAGCGGTCCGGGTATGTGGTTAAGAACAGAGTGTGATCTCAGTTTTGAGGTAACCGTGCCTACGCCGTTCATTTTAATGCTTCGGCCACGCAGTGATTTAACTCAGTGGGTTTCCCGTCAGACCTATACTATTTCTCCTAATGTTCCGGTTATTGAATATACCGATAGCTATGGCAATTTGTGCCAACGGCTTGTTGCTCCAGTAGGAAAGTTTTCAGTAAAAACTTCGGCTGATGTACTGACATCAACGGATACATCTGGTGGCAGTTGGGTAGGGTACAATGAAGTAGAAACCTTACCCAATGATGTTCTCACCTATCTTTTGCCTTCACGCTATTGTGAATCCGATCGCTTTGTCGATATGGCGCATACCATTATTGCCAATTGCGCGCCAGGTTATGAGCAAGTAGCCGCCATTGAGGCCTGGATTCGCGAGAATGTGAGGTTCAATCCGGATTCAGCCTATTTCCAATTATCTGCCACTGAAGTCAATCAGTCTCGTGAAGGTGTCTGTCGTGAATTGGCTCACTTAGCTATCGCGCTATGCCGTAGTTTATGTATTCCGGCTCGCATGGTTGTTGGCTATTTACATGGTTTAATACCAATGGATTTACACGCATGGTTTGAAGCTTATGTTGGTGGGCGTTGGTACACATTTGATGCCACTCAACCTAATCCTTATGGTGAGCGTGTCACGATTGCTTATGGTCATGATGCATCTGATGTGGCGACATTTACTCAGTTTGGTCCAGCTGTTTTTCCTGAAACCATGGATGTCCGTGTGACTGAGATAAAACCATCTGATGCAGTAAATAGACGTAGAAAAAAAGCCAAAAAATAGCTCAAAAATGACTCGCAATATAACCTCAAGCTGATGTTACTTAAAGCTAATTTCTTGAGTAGTGACTATTTTCAAGTATGAGTTCTTTGCATTGTTCAACAGGCATTGGCTTATAAAAATAAAACCCTTGAATCTCTTCAACTCCCAACTTTCTGAGGTAGTCGACTTGTTCAAGTTTTTCGACACCTTCTGCCACAACGGTTAGGTTCATCGCTTTTGCGATCTGGTAAACAGAGTCAACTAACGGTGCCGAAACAGTTGTATCAGTAATATCATCGATAAATGATTTATCAATTTTCAGCTGACTAATGGGTAGTTTATGAATGTACCTCAGGTTTGACTGACCAGTGCCAAAATCATCAATGGCAATTTCAAAGCCTAAATCACAAATCTTCTGTAGTTGTTTACTCACAAGAACAATATCATCAGCAACCATTGATTCCGTTAATTCAAAGCCAAGGTATTGATGGTCAATATTATGTTTCGCACAAATCGATGCTAAAAAGGACGTGAAGTTAGCATCAAATAACTGTCTGATACTTAAATTGATAAAAATGCGTTTTCTATAGGCTGGATGCAAGTCAGCTAAAAAGGCACATGTTTGTTCTATAACAAAATAACCTACTTGAATAATGGCACCGGTTTCTTCAGCAGCCGCAATATAATGCCCAAGATTCAACTTAGGATAACGCGTATCTTGCCAACGTAATAAGGCTTCAAATGACGAAATTTTATTCAGTTTATTGACTTTGGGTTGTAAAACGATGTAAAGCGTATTTTCATCAATATTTGATGCTAAATCGAGTTTCAATGATGCTATTTGCAATCCGACATTATTATCTAATTGACTCGCTCGGGCGACTTGGCCCTTTTTCCCTTGAGAACGAGCACTTTTCAAAGATAATTCAAGCTGTTGCGTCAGTGTATTGTCTTCTTGCTCTGATAGGGTTGTGACATAACCTACACACGTTATTGAAACAGTGAATGCATGCGCTCTGTACATATCAACCGTTAATTGCTCAAGCTCATCTAATAAGATTTCCTTATCTTGAAAGGCTTCATCCTTATCAGTGCTAAATCCAAGCACAACAAATCGATCAGCAGAAACACGGTAGGCCTTATGACTATATGTATTTTGAATATGTCTCAATTTACTCGCGATGGTCTTTAACAACTCATCACACACCTTAAATCCCAGCACCGTATTTAAGGTCTGAAAATCATCGACATCTAACATTGCTGTGAGAATGAAGCCATTCTTTAGCTCTGTGTGTGACACTTTGTCCAACTCTAACGATAAGGACAGCCTTGTTCTTAAACCGGTAAGGGCGTCAAACATAGCGGCTTGATGCAGTTTTTCTTCCATTTCTCGTTTTTCAGTGACGTCTCGAATCACACCGAGGTAATAGCGACTGTCTGAGTCTTTAAACTCAGATAAGTTGACGTCAATAATCATTTTTTTACCTCTTTCTTATAAATTGTTTTTGTTGTCCTTTAATTCTTATACAATGTCATAATTTTCAAGTAGTTAAAAAATTATATGTTCTCAAATATTAAAAAAGGAAATTAACTAAATATTACAGCGTTATGTATAAGAATATACTCTTAAATTCAAGGTTTTTTAAAAATTTTTATCAATTTTAGAAGTTTTATAAGCTGTTATGACTATTCTCGAATCTTTTTCACTATAATAAAAGACTCGTAGGAGATATTTCTTTTTTACTTTATGAGCAACTTTGTTTCCTAAAGAATCAGTTAACTCTTTTTCAGGATTGTTAACTGCATCAAGTATATCTTCTTTTGTAATACCTCTTATTTTCATTCGTTCTAATGCATGTTTAGTGAACTTTATTGGCATTGTGCTAATTTTGGTACTAATTCTTCACTATTCATCTGCACAAGATCATTAAGATTTAGTTTTCTCTCTGAAAAGTTTAAAATTTCCACACCTATAACATCTTGATTCCTCCCATAATCAATTATAATTCCCTCCGCTATTTCATCTGAATTTAAGATTTTTTCACGCGAAAATCGAATGTAGAGAGCATTCGTTATTTTATCAAAAGAGAAGTCCATAGTTATTATAAAGGAGTATTAAATTAAATAATTATTCCATAACATTATGATTTAACTTTAGAGAAAAATTTAACGAACATCTATAAGAATATATTAAGTATTACTAGACTCACAGAAGTAATAAAAATGAATCCAAACATACTCACCAATGACCACTGTTTTTTTTATCCATAGTAGCCTGCTGAATTGACTACAGCATGGATTACCCCTCTCGGCCTAAAATTAAAGAGATAGGGGGCCCAAGAGAGACCACTCAAAAGATTTCATAAATGAATGGTGTAAAGATTATTATAAGTATGTATAATGCCAATTGGAATACTGATTGATTCTACCGAGATTATCTGAGATTATTATTTATTCCTTTTTAGATACCAATTCTTTTATATCTTTAATTTGTTCTTTAATAATATCTTGTCCTTCAGATAATGACTCAATTTTTCCATTCAATGTTTGGAATTCAGTGTTTCTTACGTTTTCTACTCGAGAGAAATTAGTGGTAAGGTTATTCGTTCGTTCATTCAGTTGAATAAGTGCTTGAGTATGCGAAATTAAAATTTCTTGAACTTTCTCTATTCTTTCGTCTATTTTTTCAAATTTTTCATCTATTTTTTCAAATCGTTTATCTGAATGTTCAATAACTCTTTCAATGTCATGGTTGGTAGCCATTATGCCAGAAAGCGCAGTAATTATTGCTCCTTTAACCTCATTATCTTCTACAATTAATTTTGGTAATAATTTTAAAAAATCTTCCTTTTCCATCTCTGTATGTCAATATTCTTTTCTATAATCTAGATAATTTTTGAATCATTTAAACATATATTATTCTTTTCCTTAAATTCTTATACAGGGAAATGAATTAGATTTTAATTTGTGAAAATTTTGTTAAGATTCAGGAGCAAGTTCATGTCTCCTTCGATTGTATACAAGCCATCCATGAAACTTTTTTGCCCACTAAGTTCTCCGGCAACAATTTTCATCCATATTTCTTCTGGGCTCTTAATCTTCAGTGTAGGGTTGGGATAACTTCCAGCAAACGCGTTGCATATATCCTTATCTATGAGTAAATAATAAGAATCTGTTTCGAATTCAAATTGTAATATACTTTTCATCCCTGGAAATGCATTTGGATTATACTGAGATGCCATCGTAGCAAAGTAGGCTGAATTTCCACCGTCAGACATTTTTAAGGGCTGATCATCTAATTGTGTTATTTCTACTTGGGTGTAATCTTTTTTGATGAAAGTGTCCCAATATTGATTTGCCATATTTTGATATTTTTTAATTTTTTCCGGGGTAAAAGATGTGAGTTCTTCAATTTGTGTTTGGGTAGATTGAGAAACTCGCTCATTTTGAGAGATTTCAAACCCAGCTTGTTGAATTAATTTATAAAGTTCACCATAACCAGATTGTGATGCATTTTCACTCATTTGATTTGCCCCGCCAATTAGAATCTCACCAAGGTATCTCTCCTCATGTGGTTTAAACAAGTGTTTAAACGTAGCAATCATCGCATCAAAGTGAGATAGTTCAGGAAAACCCGCAACACTTATTATAAAAGCCTTTAAAATTTTGCCTTTATTTCTTCTTGGATGAGAAGTTATGCCATTCTTTTCTACTAAATAGGGTTCTGCTAAAGGGAGTTGACGATCAAGAAACGTTTTCACGGGCCCTGGAATAGAATAAATATAAAGAGGTACCGCATAAACAATAAGATCAGCGTTATCAAGTATTGGTAATATTTCCACCATGTCATCATGACTGACACATATTCCGGGGGTTTTTGTCCAGCATGTAAAACATCCTCTGCAAGGTTTTATGTTCTTTTTATGGACCATTATTTCTTCAATACTAACTCCCCCTTTTTTCAAACCGATCGCAAAATTTTCACCAAGGTGAAACGATCCGGATTTTTTCAGCCTGGGACTCCCATACACAATTACGGCATTTTTTATTGTCATCTTAATTTCCTCAAAATTTTCTGAGATTCCATTTTATCCTATTATACTAATTACTGGTTAAATAAAAGCTTCTTTAAATATGCTACTAGGAAGAATTATTTAAAAATTCATAGGAGCTCAATATTTAATTTAAAGGTGTGATAAAAAGTGTTAAGTTCAAATTATTACGATACACACCAAAAACAGAGGATAACTTTTTACTACTATTTTTTTTATACATTTTCGTATTAAAAAATTGATATTCAACACTTTTAAGTAAAAAAAGAATCAAAAAACTTTTTGAGAATCATATATTTGTTGTTTTAAGGTGCTATCTTGAAACAAATTGACTTTTATAAAAAATTATTTTATCCAAAAACGCTCGCATTTATAGGGGCCAATCCTAGAAGAGTCTGGCATTTGAATGGGTACATCAATAGATTTCCAAAAGATTCTCTCTATATTGTTTCAAATTACTGCGATGATCTTAAGGAAAACTTTGAAGAATTATTACAAGGTGTCAATCTATGCTCAGAAATTTCAGAAATTCCTGATGGAATAGACCATAGTGTAATTTCAGTGGGCAGAAAGAGACTCTTAGAAACAATAGAGACATGTTTAGACAAGAAATTTTATACCATTCATGTATTTTCCGCTGGAACTGGTGAATTTGATGAAAAAGGATTTGAAATTGAGTCGCAATTATATAAGTTATTCAAAAACAATGAAAACAGCCGACTCGTAGGTCCAAATTGCATGGGAATTTACAGTCCGCGAGGAAAGTATTCATACAGTGGTGGTTTTAGTGAGAAAGCAGGTAATTTTGCTTTAGTCTCACAAAGTGGTGACCTTACTAATCGAATTGTAGGAAGTTTAAATGCTAGAGGTGCTTATTTTTCTTACGCGGCAAGTGTAGGGAACTCTATATCTCTTAGATCTTCAGATTTAATTGATTACTATAATAAAGACGATAATACTGATGTTATTTTGTCTTATATGGAAGGTTTCTCTCAATTTCGCAAATCAGAGTATGAAGGGAGAAAGCTCTTTGAATCACTAAAGAAAAATAGGAAACCTTTATTATTATTGAAAGGAGGAACTTCAGATTTAGGAAAAAGGGCAGCAAGTAGTCATACAGGTTCATTAGCATCACAAGATGAAATCTGGAACTCCATCTATAAACAAACTAATGCGATTCCAATCGAATCGTTGGAGGAATTACTCGATACGGCCGTAATGTTTAGATTCTGTTCTAACTGTGAACCAAAACATAACAGTCTATTAATGATAACGTATAGTGGAGGTTCCTCCGTGTTAGGTGTAGATGCAATCTCTCGCTTGAATGCTGGAATAGATGTCCCTGCAATTCAAGAGCCCACTCATTCCAAGATGAAAGAATTAATCCGTGTAGGGTCCATTTCAAATCCTTTAGATCTACCAGGTCTTAGAGATGAAGAAAAACGGTTCAAACTATTCAAATTAGCCGTTAGTGAAGAGTACATATCGGGCATTATTCAGCTTACCTCTGGACCCAGGTTTTTTGGAAGATCTATGAGTAAAGAAGAAATTGAGAAATATTATGCTAATTTAAGGAGATCCAAAGAAACCTGTAATAAACTGGGAAAGCCTTTTATGGTCACTATTCCAAATTCAAACGATAACGATTTCAGAACAAAGCTAATTGAGTTGGAAATACCTGCTTTCAATAGCTTTTCAAGAGCAGCTAAAGCGTTTTCTAATTTGTATCGTTATAAAAATCCTAAAAACCCAAGAATATTGCATGAATAGCGTAAGCGGTTTTTAAGGAATGTATTCTTCCTTATTTTTAGATCCAATTTATAGTAGTTAGTTAAAATTTGAGCAATTAAAGATTTTTAATTTCTCCAATAATATTAATTTTAAATAAAAACTTGTTGTGATATTGGTATGAATAAAATTAAATATATTATTATCGATTCAAAGGACAATTGTGGTACTGCATTGGAAAAAATTCCTCAGGATGCTATAGTTGATTTAATCAACAAAACTATTAAAATAAATAACTTAATACCTCTCGGACATAAATTTGCGATAATGAATATTACGAAAGGTAGTCAAATTGTCAAATATGGAGAGGTTATAGGAGTTTCAACTGAGAATATAAGCGAAGGAGATTGGATTCACACTCATAACATTAAAAGTTCCTATTTAAAGGTGAAGAATGATGGATGAGGGTTTTTTAGGATATTCCCGTTCTAATGGTAAAGTTGGTATTCGAAATAAAATTGCTGTTATATCTTCAGTGGTTTGCGCGAATACTGTTGCTCGAAGAGTTGCTGAAAAAATAGATAATGCTGTAGCAATCACACATCCCCACGGATGTGGCCAAATTGGAAGAGGTTTCTCAAATACATTTAATATTTTGGCAGGGCTTGGCAGTAACCCAAATGTATATGGTGCTCTTGTTATCGGATTAGGATGTGAAAATCTTTTTAGTAATGAGTTAGCTGATAAAATTAGAGAATCAAAAAAACCCGTGGAATCCTTTAATATACAGGAAATAAGAGGAGGCACTATCGGAGCAATTGAAAAAGGAATAGAAATTTGCAAGGATTTTGATAAAAAAGTAAAGGATTTGAAGAGAGAATTTTTTAATTTTTCGCATATTACTTTAGGCTTAGAATGTGGTGGATCTGATGCGACATCTGGACTTACAGCAAATCCTGCTCTTGGAATAGTATCTGATAAGTTAGTTACCTTAGGAGGAACCTCTATTCTTCCAGAATTTGCAGAATGGGGTGGAGCTGAACACTTATTAAGTAAAAGAGCGATAAATGAAGAAGTTGCTGAAAAGATAAAGGAACCTTTTAAACGATTTTCAGGTGAAAACCGATCTCCTGGAAACATTGCCGGAGGACTAAGTACACCAGAAGAAAAATCATTAGGGAATATTACTAAAGCTGGAAAATCCCCTATCCAAGGTGTTATTAAATACACAGAAAAACCGGGAGAAAAAAAGGGATTATGGTTAATGATAGAACCTGGATTAGACGTTATATCTGTGACTGCTCTAGCTGCAGCTGGAGCAAATATTATTGTTTTTACAACAGGTCGTGGAACACCATTTGGTAACCCCGTAGCTCCCGTAATTAAAATCTGTGGCAATCCAAAAACATGTGAATTTATGGCAAACAATTTCGATATAGACGCAAGTAAAATCATAACTAATAATAAAACAATAGAAGATATTTCTGTACTACTTTGGAAAAAGCTAAAAGATGTTTGTAACGGAGAAAAAACTATTTCTGAGAAATTAGGATTCGAAGAAGATATTGGGTTTTGGGGTGCTTGAAACTAGTAACATTGTATTAAAAATAAAAACACACACATTAAAACTAGTAAAAACTGGTTTTGGATTAGGTAGAGTTATTATGTTAATAGAAATCAGTAACTTTTTTACCCTCTTCGAAAATTGCTCTAACGCTTTTTAATTCATCAGGTATCTCTATCTGCTGAGGACATTTCTCCAAACAATCACCACATTGGACACATAAGTTTGCAGATCCAATGTTTTCCCTACCACTCTTTTCTAATTCTTCTTGAGTTTTAGGGAGGGATTTATAATAACTGGTAAATCCAGCTCTTGTATTTTCTCCATACTGGTTAAATTGATTAAGTATATTGAATAGACCAGGACTATTAACCCCTTCAGGGCATGGAATACAGTAACGACAAGTGGTACATGGAACTACGAAAATTTATTTGGCGAATGCCTTTTTTAAAGCTTCAATTGTTTGTAATTCTTCTTTTGTCAAGATGTTAAACCCTGAATTACTAGCAGATTCTATATTCTCTACTACTTGATTCATAGCACTCATCCCGCTTAAGACTACTGAGACTTCTGGGTGATTCCAAACAAACTGAAGAGCCCAATCTGGCAGACTTCTTTTTACTTTTGACCCATCTATAATTTCTTTTATCTCTGGACTATTCTCGTTTAAATTCTTCTCATCAATAAAGAGTTTTCCTCCTCTAAGAGGTTCCATAACGATAACTGCAATTCCCTTTTCAGCTGCATATCTCACACCTTCAATACCTGCTTGATAATCAACATCAATATAATTAAATTGGACTTGGCATGCATCCCAATCATAAAAATCAATTATCCTCTTGAACATATTAACAGAATCGTGGAAAGAAAACCCCATATGTTTGATTTTTCCATCTGCTTTAGCCTGTTCCATTTTTTCCATTATATTTAATTGTTTCACTTTTCCAAAACTCGCTCTACCTAAACCATGCAGATGATAAATGTCCAGGTATTTGGTCTGCAACCTCTCTAGTTGGGTTTCTAATATTTTGTTAAAATCTTCTTCTTTCTGAACAAAACCTTGACCGATTGGTAATTTCGTTACGAGGTGGACCTTTTCCCTATACCCATCTTGTAAAGCTTTGCCTACTAATTCTTCACTCTTGCCATTCATATACCTCCATGCTGTGTCTACGTAGTTGCATCCATGATCGATAGCATAACGTATCATTTCAATCGATTGTTTTTCATCAATAATGGTTTTCTTTTCACCGTCTTTTCGACTTCTAAGGTTGGTAGCCTCATTGCACCAAAACCCAATGCAGACACTTCCCATTCGATTTTATTTCCCATTTTTCGATATTTCATATTCAAAATAACTCCTCTTTATGCGATATGACAAATGTATCTTAGTCATTATAATTACATCAGAATAATATATGATTAGTAAAAAAGCTTTATGAGATACTTTAAATTTGAATTAACAAAATTTCTTTTAGGGAAAAGTACAATACAGAAAAGCTTAAAGAAATTATACTTCTATTCCCTAATTCATAATTTTTTTATCAGAATTTAGTAACTTAGTAAAATAGTTGATTTCTAATTTTTATACATTTATTGTTCATATATGTAATCGAGGATCTAATGCATCCCTCAATCCATCACCTATTAACATAAATCCTATTGCAGTAATTATTATAAAAAGCCCGGGCCAAAGAAATGCAGGCCAAAAAACTGAAGACCCTACAGTATAATTCCCTCTACCATATAGAATATCTGTTCCCCAATCTGGAATTGACGCATCTCCTAATCCTATGAAAGCAATACTCACAATAACTAAAATTCCACTTTGCATTCCTCCAAAGAATCCAATGATGATAGGAGACATTGCATTTGGCAAAATATGTTTATACATTACTTTAAATTTTTCTGCTCCACTTGTTATCGCCGCCCTCACATAAACATTCTGTTTTACTTGATGCACCAGAGCTCTTACCCATCGAGTAGATTCTGGTATACCGAAAAGACCATATAATATTAGAATATTGAATAAACTATTTCCTATCAAAGGAGCTACAATAATAACAAGAATTAACACCGGAAAAGAAAACCAAAAATCACAAAAACGCATGATAATGGCGTCAATTTTTCCACCAAAATATGCAGAAATTGTACCTACTGCAAGTCCTCCAAGAGTGCTAATTATAACTGGTAGAGCTGCTGCTGTCAGTGCAGTTCTTGCACCCCAAATTATTCTCCCAAGAAGATCAAATCCATATTTTGTAGTACCAAAGGGATGTTTTGTTGATGGGTCAAGGTATGGCGTCTCAAAGGGATATTTTGGGGGAGTTAAATTTTCTATACTAAATGGAGTTAACCAAGGAGAATACACCGCTAAAAAAGCTATGAATAAGATCATTAATATTCCCACGATTGATAACGGGGTAAGTAGGCGTCTGAATAATCTCCTTTTAGATTTTATTTTCCCTATTTCAAATTCAGTAGCTTCAAATTCTGGCTCCCGCCATCCAGGTATTAGATAGAATTTTAACAATCTGGAAAACTTGACTTTTTTTTCTTCTTGATATTCATGTCTTTCAGTTTCTGCTAGAATAGTCTCGGTTTTTTTAATATTTAAAACACTCTTTTTAGAACTTAATTATTCATATTAGATTTTATCTATTAATAAAGATTAATATCCGAAATATTGGTATGATCTGTCATCTGCCTATTGCCTAATAACGACTAGATTACTCTTTTGATATTTATGTAAGTAATAAACCTTTAAAAACTAAAAAAATTCATATAATGAAATTAACAAAAAGTTAAGAGGAAATTAACGATGACACAAATAGAATTAGAAGAAAGTCATGAACGTATTCGACAGTTATTTAGTGCTGGAAGATCAACACCTTTACCTAAGCATGAACTTACAGAGAAATTAATTAACAGTATGTATAATGAGGAGGAAGCATCAGTCGTTTCATCAAGCTTCAAAGAGATTAAGGAATATCTCAATGTTGACCAGATCAGCGAAAGATCCGGTGTAGAGGACAAGGAAAAATTAAAAAAAATACTCGATCATATGGTATTTAAGGGTACTTTAATGAGAGGAAGAGACTCAACATATTACATGTTTTCCTATTTACCCGGAATATTCGAGGCATATTTCACCGCAGTAAGGGATACTCCCGAGAGATTAAAAGAAGCGGGAAAAGCCCACAGAGGGCTACGTAAAATCAACTTCAATCTGCCAGTAGTAACAAAGCCAACAGAGTTTAATCAAAAGAGTGCGTGGAGGTTTATGCCTGCAATGGAACCCGTTATCCGGTCAATAGAAGTCAATGAAGATGTATATGTGAAAAATGAGATACTCCCATACGAGGTTCTTGAGAAGTACATGTCTGTATATGATGTCTTTTCTGAAACTCCATGCAGTTGTAGAGAAACAGCCAAATTAGCAGGTGAACATTGTGAGCGAACTCATGAAAATTTTTGCATACAAGCGGGTGATTATGCTGAGGGGGCTATTAGAAATGGCACCGGAAAACGATTGAGTTATGATGAAGCGATGAAACGATTCAAAGAAGCAGAAAAGCATGGATTAGTCCATTCTACTACAAATAAATTGGATCCTTCAATGTTCATCTGTAATTGTTGCCCATGTTGTTGTATGGCCTTAGCTCCAGTGATTAAAGGATATAAACTCGGTGTAGCAAAATCGAACTTTGACCCTATAGTTGATCATGATTTATGTACATTGTGCGACACGTGTGTAGACATCTGTCCAATGGAGATTATTGAACATGTTGACGATGATGATAGTGAAAAAATCAGTATCGGTCTTAAAGGTTGTTTAGGGTGCGGTTTATGTGCTTCAAATTGTCCTGAAGAGGCGATTTCTTTAGAAAAAGTGAGAGCTGATATTCCTCGTCAATCAATGGGAGGAATGTTTTCTTAAGAATAAATCACAAACAAAGTTTATTTCTTTTGATGGATTATTAGAATCAGAACTATAAAAAAATAAAATAAAATTGGTAAAATTGGTAACAGGAACTGTAAAGTGGTTTAATAGTGGTAAAGGCTTCGGATTTATAAATTCAGAGGATGGAAATGATATTTTTGTACATTTTTCAGCTTTAGCTGGAGATGACGATGAATATAAAACATTACACGAAAATGACGAAGTCGAATTTGATGTAGTACAAGGTGAAAAAGGCCCTCAAGCAAATAATGTTGTTGTCACGAAAAAAGCCCCCCCACAACAAAGCTCCCGTGGTGGTTTTGGTGGCGGTGGTGGTGGTGGTCGTGGTGGTGGTGGCGGTGGTGGTCGTGACGGTGGTGGTCGTGGTGGCGGTGGTTATGGCGGCGGCGGTCGTGGTGGCGGTCGTGGTGGTGGCCCTGGGGGAGGAAAAGGCCGTAGTGGTGGCATTGCAAAAAAAAAAAGACGAAGGTAGTAATTCTCTCTATTAATTATACCTACGAATAGTGCTACTCAAAATTTTTGAGTAAAATTCTCTTTTTTGAATCTAATTTTTTTTATTTCTAAACCTTTTTATTTTATTTATTCTGAGAAGTGAAATTTATCTTATTTCAAATTCCTGCAATATAAAGTTTTCCAGGGTTCCAGATATCATATACTATTGAAAAAAGTTGTTTTTGCTGTAATAGCTCCATTAGGGGATAACTTTTAGGAGTTGTTTATATACTTTATATTGATTGAAATGTTTATAATAACATGAATTATCATATTCGTTCGAAGATGGTCAATTATGAGTAAAATAAAGTTTGGAGTAACTATAAATGCTGCACCGGATATGTTATACAGATCCGATTACGATTCAATAAAGAAAATCGCACAGGAATGCGAAAGATTGGGTTACTACTCTCTTTGGGCTATGGATCACCTTATGTGGGGAGTTAATAATGAGGGAAGCGTTTTCGAAGCTTGGACATTGCTTTCTGCGTTAGCTGTGGAAACCCAATCCATCAAGCTCGGACCTTTGGTGGCTTGCAATTCTTATAGAAGTCCTACTCTGACAGCAAAAATTGGAGCCACATTTGATATTATCTCCAATGGAAGACTAATATTTGGCTATGGTGCTGGTTGGAAGGAGGAAGAATACAAGGCTTATGGTTTTCCATTCAGGGATCCCGTTACAAGAGTGAATCAAATGAGAGAAGGGATAACTCTAATAAAAAAGCTCTGGACTGAAGAAATAACGAGTTTCAAAGGAGAATTCTATGAAGTAAAAGATGCTATCGGCAATCCAAAACCCCTGCAAAAACCGCATCCTCCAATAATGATTGGAGGGGGTGGAGAAAAATATACACTAAAGGTCGCAGCCGAAATTGGAGATATCTGGAACGCTTGGGGGGCTTCCATAGAAGAATATAAAAGAAAGGTGATTATTCTAGAAGAACACTGCGATAAAATCGAAAGAAAAATAGATGATATAGAACTCTCGTGGAGTGGAAACTTTTTGATTGGTAAAAATGAGAAACAATTGAAAAAGAAAATTAGTACGTATGGAACTGAAAATAGCATTTTGTGTACATATAGCAACTGTATAGAGATATTACAAGATTATGTTGATGCGGGGTGTACACATTTCATTTTTTCCTTATATAGTTTTAATGATGAAAAGGAGACCTTTATGGAAGAGATAGCTTCATCATATTAGAAAAAAATGTAAAATAGTTCCATCCATTAATTATAATATTCAGTTATTTCACGAAAACGTATTCCTCTGCTAACTTTTTCTGCTTTTGCTTAAATATTTTGCTAGATCTTATATAATTCAAAAATCTGATTTTAAATTCTCTAAAGGAGAGAAACCACTTATTTTGAGACAAAATATGATAATCTTTTCACGAGATTTTGAATAAATATCTTTTTAATGATCTATTCTAGTTTTCAATAAGTTATTTTTAAAAAGTTATACAAATATATAATCATAAGATTTAGAATTTTAAGTAATCCTTAAAAAGGCTTTTTCAAAGATTCAAATTTGCATTGTTTAAGGTGAAAATATGGTTAATCTAAATAAACTCACAGTACCTTATATAAATAAGTTAGGTAAAGAATTAAATATAACATTTGAAAGCTCTAGTAAAAAAACTGATAAGATAAAAACAATACTAAACTCAGGGATCTCAAATAGCAAACTTGAAGAAGTATTTAATAAATATTTAAAACAGTATCAAGATTCAAAAGGAAAACCAAAAATTATTAAGAAGAAACCCGTCCAAGTTTCGGTTAAATTAGAGGAACGTGTTAATCTACTAGAAGAACAGGTAAAATTTTTAATGTCTAAGATCGATAATTTTGAGGTATATTTAGCAAAAGAGCGTTCCTCCAAGCAAGTAGGTGGTGGGTACAACATATTAGATGTCCAAAAAATAATAAAATCAAAAGTGTTACCCGGAGATTCAATATCTATTGATGAAATTATGAATATAAGGAAACTTAAGAAATATCCTAAGAACTTAATTGAGAAGGCTATTATCGATTTAATAGACGATGAAATTTTTGATGGTTCAGAGGGGCGCTCAAGTCAAAAAATACAAGGAAACATAGCGCGATTAATACGCAGGTAAGGGAAAATTCTAAAAAGAGGGAATAGTTTGGTATATCAAAGGAGGTTAACCTGGGCTTCAACAAGTGATTGCGAGAGGTTAAACTCTATAATATTTGAGACGAATATTAATCCATTTGGTATAGCTGCTTATAATCCTAATGAACCAGTAACAGATTTTGTAGGAAGAAGGGAGGAACTTTTAAAATTTAAAGAACAAATACAAAATGTAATAAATAATAAAATCAGCAGATCTGTGAAATTAAATGGGCCTGCAGGTGTTGGAAAATCCACATTATTTAATTTTCTTAAGGAATCAATAGAAAAAGAGAGAATATCTACGAGACCAGATTCTGAGTATATATTAAAGGATTGTGATGTGCTTTCTACATTTTTTCAAATTCCTGATAAGATCTCAGATTTTTTAGACATTTGGAAACCAATGTTAGAGGGTTTAAGGCCAGGATTTGAAAAAGAAATAGGTTATGATATAAGCTTACCAGAATACATTACCTTTCAAGTAATCTATCGAATGTTTCTAAAAGATAGAGAAAAATTAGCTAAAATTATATGGAAAGATACAGAACGCCCTCAGAGATTACACCAGGTAGAACTTAGGGATATTATAGATCCATTGTTTTCTCAAGGAACGCCAGCAGTTCTAGCACTTCAAGAACATTATTCCCAGAAAAAAAGAGAGCTCCGAGATGATTTTAAAGCCAGAATAAAAGGCAGGACATACGAAATCAAACGAGGTGATAATAAAAATATTCTTAATCTTTTCAGAGTTATTGATGAAGATGATCCTGACGATTATTTGGAATTAATACTAGGAGCTAATTCAGATATATTTAAGACCAATGATGATCTGATAAATTATTTTAATGATTTAATGCGTTATTATGCCTGTAGCACAAAAAAACAACCGATTTTATTGATTGGAATTGATGAAGCTGTAAAGGCAGATCCACAAATTTTCAATCAATATTATCAAAATTTAGGAAATTTGTTTGTTAAATTAAGAAATACGTTAAATGATATTTTATTTGTTTTTATATCTACTACGGAGGATTGGGCAGAATTTAATAACATAATAAAAAAAAATACAGATCTTCAGAGCCAATTAGGAGAATTTATGTATGAAATGCCCCTAACTCAGTTGGGTGTAGACGAATTGGCTCAAGTTTTCAAAAACCGTATGAATAGATTTTGGGAAAATTATCCTTCCCAACGTCCTCTTGAAGCACCGTATTATCCTTTCTCTGAGAATTTATTTGAATATGTATATCGTTATAGATTGAGAGATTTACGCGATACTATACACTTTCTTAAAGATATGTGGATTAAGTTTAAATATTTAAGAAAAATTCCCAAATTTGAGACGATTTTCGAATCCTTGAGAGAAGTTCGGAAATTTGATGCTAGGGGATTCAATCCTAATACGTTTAAAAGATTTGAGTGGAATATTATAAAAAATTCATTCAATGATCCTATAAGATTTAGAAGTAATTCTGCAAGATCTTCAGAAGTTGAAAAAGGACTGGAATATGCATGGAAGTGTCTCTTATATGAAAATCCACCAACCATTACGAGAGTTGATAATAATTGTACTATTATAACATCAAGTGGCAGTCGTAGACCTGATATTTATCTAGAAATTCTGGGTAATTTAGGCGCTGAATTTCGACGTAATATTGAATTTCAAGTAAAAGCTTACGATCAAGGGGGGACCGTTGCCTTAAACCATATTAAGTCTTCACTCGAATTATTTAGGGAACAATTTACAGATTTTATATATTTTATAATCACAGGGAGGGGATTAAAACCAGATGCAGAAGCAGCAATTAAAGGTTTAGAAATAACATATACAAATCGAATAAGACGGCCGATTTTAACTGAAGACCAACGAGATCGTCTGTATTTGTTAGCATTATATAAAGAAATTACCGGTAAAAATTTAGATGGAACCCTCCCAAAGGACTTACAAATTGCTAAAGATCTTCTTTCATTTATTATTGGGCAGCCGATTGAAGATTTTTTGTCTGGGGTTAAAAGACTGGCTTATAGACAGCCAATAACTGAAGCTGAGATAATATCCCCTCCGGTTGTTGTTCCTTCCGAAACATCTCAAACTGAGTTAACAACTTTTAGCGAAAGTTCAGAAGCAACAGAAGTTATTGAAGGGCAATTCGAAACTCAAGTAAAATGGTTAAACGATTATCCCAGCCTAAAGTCTTATCGATTTGAAGCATCTGCACTTTGTGGCTACTTAAAAACTAGAGAAACTGGTAAATATAAGTTCAAGTTTACCATCCCTACAGTGGAAAAAAATGTTATTATGCCTAATGCCTCCCTAAGTAAACAGCTATTTAGAACACTAGTTAAATTTTTGAAAGAAAAGGGATATACTGTTCCAGATAAATCATCATTTAAACTTACTCAATTAGGAGAGCAACTTTATCAAGCAGTTAAAGCCGACAATTATTCTTGTTAAAGATTATGGAATATATTTTTGCCCGTTATGTGGTGAAGTAATTTTTGATGAAGAAGGTGAATACTGCTCAAAATGTGGCGGGGCTCTAAAATAACTGTTTTTTCAATCTATATTAAAAATTTGGAACAAGGAGAACTTCCTAGAAGAAAATTTCAGGATTTAGATTAATATTTTCTTCCCCTATTTCGATTTTTAAAATCTAAGAGAAATTCACAACGAGGATAATTTGAACATCCTAAAAATGTACTATATCGTCCCTTTCTTACAGTTAAAGGACTTTGACAGTTTGGGCAAATAATAGGGTTATTATCGCTAATGTTAAAAGTAAATTTACATTTCGGATATCCTGTACATCCTAAAAATCCCCCATAGGGACCTTTCCGTATTGCTAAAGGCTTACCACATTTCCTACAATATCTTGGGAGTAAATTGATTGTAAGAATCTCTTTATCTTCATATCTCTCAGACAAATCTTCTAAATCTTGAGTAAAATTACATTTAGGATAACGACTACATCCGATGAACTTCCCTTTTTTTCCAGTTCTTTTAACTAAGAAACTATCACAATTCGGGCAGGATATGGGTGTATCAGGTAAAATTCCCTTGATAAAAGACTTCATATAATCAGATAATCCTTCACCCCATCTTTTTGTGGTATCTAAACGTAATCTCAAAAATATGGATTAATTTCATTTAAAAACATAGAGTTGCTCTGTTCCATGCTGTAGATGTAGATAAACTTTTTACTTCGAGTAAGAGCTACATAAAAAAGCCGACGTTCTTCATCTATAAAGCCATCAGATTCAAATCTTTTCGCTAATTCCATTACAGTAGAATCCTTTATTTCACACGGAAATCCATATAGTCCAGATGTCATATTTGTTAAAATTACGTGCTGACTTTCAGAGCCCTTTGATTTATGAGCACTATAAAAACGAACCCCACCATGTTTCGATTCAGTTGGAACTCCTTTGGCACCACAAAAAATTTCTAATCCTTTTAAGTATTTATTGAATCTTGATAAAACCATAATCTCGTGAGGCTCAACACCATCATCCAATAGGATTTGGATAAGATTATAGATATTTTCATATTGAATTTTATAATTGTAATTAAATCCTGATGTAAAATCAATAAAAAAGGGTTGCATTCCAATATCATGAGTGGAATGAGTTTCTTTTGTAATTTGTTTCTTATTTCTGGCTATTAACTCATTTGATATACCCACTATAGTTTGACTACTTCGATAATTATTATTCAGATATGTAATTTGAGGATGAGGAAAATAATCTTTGAAATTGACAAAAAACCTGACATCACTACCCGTAAATTGATAGATACTCTGCCAATCATCACCCACACAAAATAATTTTGTATTTGACTTATCGTTAACAAAACATTTGATTAATTCTAATCTCTGATAAGATATATCTTGGAATTCATCTACAAGAACATGATTATATCTATTAATATACTTGTCAGGCTCATTTTTAGTTAAATCAACAGCAAAGTTAATCATATCATTGAAATCAATTCGATTTTCCTTATTCAAGTAATTTTGATATCTCTTGTACACTTCAAGAGCCAATTCTCCGAATAATTCCTGCTTTTTTGAATATTTTTTTGCTTTAATTCGTTCTGTTATGTCCTGTACCTTAAAAAAATTGCATTTCGAGATTTTTATAAAATTACCGACAAGATTGACAACTTCCTTTCGCCTATCCTTAAATGCAGATGTTTTGTCAACAAGTTCATTGTATGTTAAGGGAGTCAATTCTATATTTGGGAACGCTTGTTTCAATTTTTCTTTCAAATTTGGAATTAAATCTTCAGATAAACGTTCGTAGTCCCAAGTCTCTATGAGAATTTTATTATATTTTTCAAATTGCTCCAATTTCCATTCTCTTAACTCCAAATACTCTTCTGAAGTTGTTGTAAACCATTCCGGAACTTGATTACTTTTATTCAAACCCCAATGTTCTATATAGACGTTATAGACAGGAAGATAAAAATCGGGATGATATTCTTTATCCTCTTTGCTCTCATCAACCCATTCTACTAGTGATTCATACTCAAATTGGATATTATGTAAGAATAAAAAGTTTCCAATATCCCTTTCAGATATTGATTTCACAAAGATATCATTAAGAGTTGAGTAATTTTTGTTTCTCATATATTTGTAATATTCTTCTCTCTCTTCAAATGATTCACGTCTTATTTTTTGCTCTGAATGATATGCTAAATATTCAATAAGTAAATTTTGGTATTTTGATTTTTTAAGTACATCTGAAAATAATTTTTCAATGAGGTCATATATTTGCTTTTCACTGCCATCAAAGACTAGTTTTGGTTTATGACCTAGTTCCTCTTGTATTATGCTTCTCCCTAAAGCATGAAAGGTTGATATGTCGATTTCAATGCCATAATTCTTTTTTAACCTCTCCTTCATCTCATCAGCAGCTACTTTAGTAAAAGCAAGAGCTAAAATTTTATCACCATCGATTTTGTCCTTTCGTCTTATTAAATAAGCTATTCTAGAAGAAATTACACTTGTCTTCCCTGATCCCGCCCCGGCAATTACCAGGTTATGTTTATCATCTTTAATTATAGCTAATCTTTGCTCTTTATCTAAGGGATACTTTAATCCGTCAACCTTTCCATCTAAAAAGGATGAATAAGTTTTTAATCGCCTCTCTACAAATTTTTGATTGTAATTATTAATTTCTTCAATAAATTTGTGCATTTTTTTTCTAAATTTTCTAATTCTTCCTCTTTTTCTAAACTTGAATAAAGATCGACGAGGAAATTTTGTTAATTGATTAATGTCTTGAAAAAATTTACGCTTTTCATTAAAAATTAAATAAGTATTTCGATTAAGGAAATTTTGCCAATCCTTTTCCAATCTCTGCTTAAGTTCATATTTTTCTGGAAATAATTCTTGGATCTTCCCTTTAGTCATAAATAATCCCAATTAACCACAATTAAAAAATATAGATCTTAATTTCAGATTTGTGAGATAAAAATGCTAGCCTTTTATGAAAAATCCTTAAAAAAAATAGCACAATATTTTTAATTAGAACCTTTTTTTCTTGTTTATGATTTTTATTAGCCATTCTAGGTGGGATGATTCAATAGCTCAATCAATTTGTGATTATTTAGAGAATCATGAGATTGAATGTGGGCTCGATCATTGGGAAGAAATCATATTAAACGAGGGTAAAAAATGAAATATATCTTATAATTTATTATAGATTTTAAAAAAAGAAAAGGTCATTTCACATTAGACTGGTTTAGATGACTAAAGCTTTACCATGCGTTGAATAAGTTCAAGAAACGCTTTTTCAACATTTTCACCAGTTTTAGCTGAGGTTTCAATATAAGAGCAGTTTTCATTTTTTGCGTATTTTTCTACATCGCTCCTATCTATAATCTGGCCAATTTCAGGTATTAAATCAGCTTTATTTCCTATAATTACTTTAGGTATTTCATTTGTCATAATGCTACGCATTTCTGAAAGCCAATTTTTCATGCTCGAAAATGTATTTTGTCTTGAAAGATCAAATGTAAGCAATGCGCCTGATGCACCCTCATAAAAGCTACGATGTAGAAATTTAAATCTTTCCTGACCACCTATATCCCATATATGGAGTTTAACGAATTTTGACGGTTGATATTCCACACTTTTAGTTAAAAAATCAACACCAATAGTCAATTTATATTTCAAAGCAAATTGGTTATGCATAAACCTGTTTAGTAAACTATTTTTACCAACTGCACTAGGTCCAACAATTATGACTTTAAAGGACAAATCCATTCTATTATTCATTTTATTGTTAAATCTCTAATTATATATTATCTTTTTAAGTTTAATCTAGAAGTTAATACTTAATCTAATTAATTTTATAAATCTTTTTCAGCTAATTCGTTTATAAGATTACAAATTTTTGACGAATTTCTTGTGGAGAAAACGAATGGTCTGCCCTTTTCAAAAAATAATTTTACAGCTTCTCCGAAATCTGTATTGTAAGCC
>LAZR01000636.1_pt1 | contig 25583 bp, 29 predicted proteins | sample 329461 | NCBI WGS metagenome assembly LAZR01 (sample SAMN03002196, study PRJNA259156) | marine sediment metagenome | biome: sea floor; feature: Hydrothermal impacted sediments; material: marine sediment; isolation source: Loki non-amplified sample from Loki's castle hydrothermal vent sediment ...
GATTCATGTCTAGAATTACATTCAATCGTTGAGAAAGGAGTTCCTCTTTTTAAACATTTTGGTGAATGGCTTAAAATGAAATTTAATTGGAATTTATCATACGGATGGGCTCATGCTATCACGGAAAATATTGAAAAACAACAAGATCCTTTAAAGAAATTTTATTTTTTTGTAAATGAATTCAGAAAACTACAACCTGAGGTTGTTTCAATAATAATACCCCCCTTCAGCCAAAAACGATTTACATTTACACAGGAGAAAAAAGATGAAGATCCTTACCTTTCACCAAAAAAAATACAAATCATTCGCTATATCCCAGAAAAATTGTTTTTTCTAAGATTTTTATACGCTAAGAAACAGGAAGATGGTCGAGATCTTTTTTATTCTATAGAAGAAGCAAAAAGAAGTGTATCAAAAAAAGGATCCACCATAAAAAAAAGAAAAGATTGAATAAATTGTAAATAATTTTGATTTTTTATTTCTTTTTGTTAAAATCTTCTGGATTTCCTCCAGCTTCAAGATATTCAGCATATTTTTTCAAGCTATTTAATAACATTTCCCCTGCTATTCCAAGCATTTTTTCTTGACCTGCATCATCAAATTCCGCCCAGATCGTTCCTTCTACCACATCTCCCTTTGGTTTTAATATATAACCTAAACTTGTCATTGGACTTCCTTCTTGAGTAGCATAAAGACTCTCAGGAGGATTTGTTTCTATACGTGTTGATGTGACATCTCCAACATTTGTTTTGAAAAAGTAATTACCCGGTCCAAGCTCAGTAACTTCATTTACAACTATATTCCATCGAGCATAATCTCGATCTTCATCAATTATCTTGAAAATTTTTTCTTGAGGTGCTGAAATATCTACTTTTCTCTCCACACGAGGCATTTTTTTCACATTTTTGGTATTTTATAATACACGAGATATAAATTTGTGTAAATATGTTTTGACACAAGAATTTATAAAATTTTATATTTTTTGAATAGAACTCGAATCGAACTTCTGGAGAGGCAAAAAAACCACTCAGACAATTTTGTCCCCGAGAATTTTAAGAACGTAATGAGGAAAAGTTTTATATACATATTTGTATTACTTCTTTTCAACAAGATTTTAATGATGCTTGTAGAGGGAGTGAATTAGAAATACATGTACTTTGACAAAAATTTAGAAACCAGTAATTATATCAATCCAAAAACTTTTTAAAACCAAGAATTGAGAAAACTATGAAAGGAGAACAATATAATTTAAAAACCGAAGAATTTCAAACAAATATTAGATTAAAAAAATATATATGGGTTCTTCCAATTATCGGAGTTATTTTTGGGATTATTACCTTTCTTGTACCTGTAATTTCCCTCAATCTTAGTGCATACTCTTCTATTGATTGGAATTATTGGATTTGGGGATTAACATCATATAGTATAACAGACCCATATGACCCTGACCCTATGTTTAATATCTCGGAGATTGCATTTACAAACAATAATACATTATTGACGTTTTCTATTATAAGTTCGATAATGATCTTTGTTGCGGTAATAATTCTATTAAGTGCAGGTATTACTAGCAAGAGAAAGATTCATTATAGTAGAAAGTTTATGATAAGATCAGGGGCTAGTGCGATTTTATTAATTGTTGGGGGAATAATATTTTGGGTGGGAGCAGATTGGCCTACAACCCAAAAAACTGGAGGAGCTCCTGGTCTTAGTGTATGGGACTATTTTAATGAAGGCTTCAGCGTTTTTACCCCATTTATCGGAGGAGGAATTGCCTTAATAGGAATGTCTGTGCATTACATCTTATTCAAATTTAGAATTGAAGGAATGACCAAAAATAAATTAACAAATTTAAAAATCGATGAATTCAGTGAGAAAATCGATAAAATTTATATTCTTGAAAAAGAAATAAATGAGAAGATAGCTAAGTTGGAAGAAATGCAAAACCAAATCTTAGAACAGATGGCTGATTTAAGAAAAGTTGAAGAACTAGAAAATCCACCAATCTGAATAAGATATTTCGGTTGTTAAAAAGAAATATTAAAAAAGACGTTTAATATAATAACATTTTTTTTTTATTTGTCAAAGCTCAAGATTTCTTTATTCATTTTAAAGTTAGTAATTAGTTAGTTTTTGTTATTTTAAAATCCTCATTACAAGAGATAATATAAGAATCCCATTATCAAGGAGCAGAAAATTGGATTTAAGATATTATCATCAATATTAAGATTTGACAAATCAATTAGGAGAAAGGTAAACCCTCCACTAATTGCAATTAATACGATCTTGCTTAAAAGTAAAGTAGGTTCAAATATCGAAATGATTCCTAAACCAATCCCAAAAGAGGCTAGAAATCCAGCAATATAGCCAATAATAGTTTTCTCAGACGACTTAGGGAACTTAAATCTGCCAAATTTAAGCCCAAATACAGATGCGGCCCCATCACCTATAGTGGCGATTAGTATAGCTGATGCAAATACACAGAATGGAAAAAAAAAGATAGGTGCAAACGAGAGAGCCAAAACTGTTGGTCTTATGAATTCAAAATTTTCTTTATACTTCATAGATTTACCTAAGAGATTCAAAACATTACTAGGGATGAGATGAAAAGAATTATGTTTCTCATAGATAAATGATAATCGAACATAATCTAATGCCCCAAAAACTATGATTCCAGAATACCCTGCAGTTAAAATTAAGAATCGCCCAAATTCTTGTCCAGAAATCCCCCATACTAAATCTGACTGCCATAAATCATCCCAGATATACACCGCAAAAATCCAAAGAAAGATAATTATCCCCGCTGGAAAAAAATGGAGTGCTTTTCTATGAATATCTGTTCTTAGTTTTCGTGATCTTGCTTCAGAGTTTTGACTTTTTTTTTGGTCAAATTTCAACAAAAAAGTTTCAATATTTCGTTTCTCCCTAATATCGGGATGCTTCTTCACAACAAATTTATACTGAAAGATTAGAATTAAAAATATTAAACTTGGTGTAAAAATACAAATAAAGAAAGTTGATAACATTTGAAAATATCTAATATTTGGATTATAGGTAGAGAAAAAGAGAGGGTATACTATTCCTGCCGTTATCCATAAGAAAAATGTTAGAATGCTGTTAATAAAATTATGTTCCTGGGGATATTTTTGATTAAGTTTAATTGCATAATAAAATAAGCCAGATCCACTTAACACAAAGAGGATTGTAACTGGCAATGAGACTATGTCATATCCCATGATAACTTAAAATAAAATACTATTTCAAAAATATCTTTTGGAAAAACCTCCTTCCAAAATTATTGATAACTTCTGAATTTTCATAAAAATACTTGGTTATTCTAGTTTGTACGCATTAAAATAACAACATATATTGGTTAAGAAATGTATTTAAACAAATTCTTTTACTTTTTACTTAATAAATTATCATTTTTTTAAAAATTTACACAAATTAGATTATTATGGTAGAAATTATAGATGGTCAGGGATTTGTCAATATGTATTTAAACCTTATATTGGTTCCAATCGCAATAGTACTTATTTTCTTATACGTTATATTTAAGACAAAATCAAAAAATAAAGATGCTTTGCAGTTTAAAGTAATATTATTTACTTGTATATCTTTTTTGATTTTAGTTCTTGATGCTATTATCGTTGCGGGGATTTTTGATAGTCATATTATCGCCATGTTGGTTGGATATCCCGTGGGAATTTTCTTTGTAATTCTTTGTGTTCTCTACAGTGTGAAATTAATTAAGCAACAACAGGATACAATTAATAAAGTGCTTGAAACTAGCGCTGATTCGTCATTAAATGTAGCAAACATGGCAAGTGAACTTGCTGCTAGTGCTAGTGAAGTAAATGCCTCAGCCGTGGAGGTTGCATCATCAGCCAGCAGCGTTGCCAATGAAAGTAATGAAATGATGAGGGCTTCTGATGATATTAAAAAACTAATGGATTTTCTTATTAACATATCTGAACAAACTAATTTATTAGCACTTAATGCTAGTATTGAAGCAGGAAGAGCAGGGGAATCCGGTAGAGGATTTGCTGTCGTTGCTGATGAAGTTCGAAAGCTTGCAGAAGGATCAAAAAAAGCCGTTGGTGATACAGGTGCTAAGGTTAAAGATATCATACGAAGAATTCATTATACTTCTACCTCATTTGAAAGTATAAGTGCTGCAACTGAGCAACAAACTCAAGCTATTAGAGATATATCCGAAACTGCAAATAAGTTAGGATTAAATGCAGAAGATTTGAGAAGAAATTTAGAATTATACAACAGGAATGAGTAAATAATTCCAATTATAACTTATTTAAATAATTCAGCTGATTTAGATTTTACGTAATATTTCTCGATATCCACTTTTTATTAAAGTATACTCATCATAACTTGCTTAAATTATTGGAATTTCTTAATTTCGAATTAATATTAATTAAATAGAAAAATGCAATTCTTTTAGAACATCATTTTCTTAGTATTCATATACAAATTAAATAAAATAATTTTTACAAAGGAAGCTGAAGAAAATGAGTTTAGATATCAATTCAACAGTTAGATTAAATAATGGGGTAGAAATGCCATTATTTGGCTTAGGTACTTGGGATCTAAGAATGAAAGAGGGATATCAAGCAGTTTTATGGGCTCTAGAAAAAGGAATAAGACTTATAGATACTGCTACAGTCTATGGTAATGAAAAAAAAGTTGGTTTAGCAATTAAAGATTCTGGAATTCCAAGAGAAGAAATTTTCATTACAACCAAAGTATTGAGTAAAGCACCAGGATATGAGTGTACGCTTAAAGCATTTGAGGAAAGCATCCGAAAATTAAATGTAACATATGTTGATCTTTATTTGATCCATTGGCCCTTAACTGATTTAAGATTGGAAACTTGGAAAGCCTTAGAAAAATTATATGAAGATAAAAAAACACGAGCTATTGGAGTCAGTAATTATACTATTCGGCACTTAAATGAGCATTTTGAACATTTTACAATAGTCCCAACCGTAAATCAAGTAGAATTTTCTCCATTCCTATATCAAAAAGATTTACTTGATTTATGTAATTCTCGTGAAATAGTTGTAGAAGCATATAGCCCTTTAACTCAAGGAAGAAAATTTGATAATCAAACTTTGTTTGGTATAGGAAAAAAATATGGGAAATCTCCGGCTCAAATTCTTATTAGGTGGGGGCTTCAACATAAAATCATACAAATTCCAAAATCGGCTAAGGAAAATCACATTGCAGATAACATTGATGTATTTGATTTTACATTGGATGATAACGATATGAAAGAGTTAGACAACTTAAATGAAGATTATAGGGTAAATCGGGATCCAGAGCAAATTAAATAATTTCTTTAGTAGAACTATTAATTAGGTAGAGAAAAAGCTAACTTACATTTGTTTTTCGCAATGTTATCTTCCTTACAAATAGTTTAAGTTAAGAATTAAAAAAAAAGAAAGTGATGTTTAATGAAGATGGAAGATGTTACAATAGCAAGGGGTACTGTAATTGATGAAGAACAATTGACAGAAACTTTTCAACATTTTAATCATAAAGAAATAATGAATAATAGAGCTAATTGCTTTCTTTCTCATAATAATACAATTATTGCTAAAGATGGGAACCGAATAATAGGTAAATTGCTATGGTATCTAAAAGAGGATCCTAACTTTGGTGTAGTTGAATTTGAAGAACTTTACGTTTTTGAAGAGTATAGAAGAAAAGGAATTGGATCTGAGTTATTGAGAACTTCTATTACGGCTGTTCAAGACCATTTTAAAAATCTTGGAATTGAACCGAGACGAATTTTTCTTTTTGTGGATGAAAATAATAAAATTGCTAGGAAACTATATGAAAAATTTGGATTTGAATATATAACCAAACTAGGTCATTTACATTCTGAAAGTGAAAATGACCTATTTTATATGTTAGATTTGACAAAAACAAACTAAAAGTAAAAACTTATTTTCAAATAGAAATCACAAGTTAATCTTATTAAAATTTATATTGTTCAATCTGTTTACTATTTCTCAAAAGAATATTTTAGATGAAGCAATACTTTAAACAAGAATATGCCAAATAACATGCTAATTTTTTTAAGGCACGCGAAAACTAAGGTTGATGGAACAATAAAAAATTCAGAATGGGAACTAACAGAGAACGGAAAAAAAGATGCCTTAAATTTATCAAACTTAGAACTTTTGATTGATGTTGATATAATTATTACTTCAGATGAAGATAAAACGTATTATACATCTCTTCCGTTATCGAAGAAACTGGGGAAAGAAATTCTAAGAGATAAAAATTTAAATGAGATAATGAGGGACAACGGAAAGTTCCTTGAAAGTGAAGATTATCTTAAAACAATTAAGTTATGTATGGAACATAGAGATAAATCGTTTAATAATTGGGAAACCGCCAAAAATGCGATAGAAAGATTTTTAAAGAAAATTGAAGAGATTGATGAAAAATATAATAATAAAAAGATACTTATCGTGGCTCATGGGGTTGTAATTAATTTATATTTTGCTACAATGATTGGTAGATTAAATAATGTTTATGACAGAGCAATGAGTAATACTTTCTGTGATTACGGTATAATTAAAGATGGAAAGATCATCAAAGACATCGCAAAAACTCTAGAATAATGATTTCTATTCTTAAAAACTATAAATTGGTCACTTAGTTTAATTTTGAGATTATTTTTCCTTTTTCAAGATAGTACTTCATCATTTTAAATAATTGATTAGAATCACTATGATTTTTAGAATTTTCAAGTATAATATTTCCTTTTTGAGTCAATGACGTAGAAGTTATTTTAAAAGTGATAGTTGTGGTTCTAGTACTATTTTGAACCAAATCTATTCTACAATGCTGTATAATGTCTGACTCGATTTTTACGAATTCTATATACTCACATGGCATATATCCTGTGAAAGTCCAAATACCTTCATCTAATAAATGGGATTTCCCGGTTCGAAATACACAATTTTCTTCAGCATAGCCAGAATTTGTATATATTAGCTCTGGGTGCCATTCTGGAATCCAATCAGCTTCTCTTGCAGGGCATAAGAGAGGGAATATTTGTTCTGGTGTAGCATTTAATGTATCAGAAAATGTATTTACTTTTCTCAAGTATATCGCTTCTTTATGTAAGAAATTACGCACTATACTATCTGATTTTGTTGTATCCATTTTTTAACCTCTTTTGTTTATTATTTGTGTTTAGTATCTAAACACTAGAAAAGAATAAGTATTTATAAATTTTTGCTTCAAATATTACCCAATAATTAATTAAATAATTATTTTACCTATATCCGATTATTTTAGTTGGCTATGTGCATTTTCTTAAGGTCTGAAAAGTTTTAAAGGTGTATTTATATACTATACATTATATGATAAAAGATGAAGAATTAGTCCATAAAATACTCGAAAATATTAGCAAGCTAACGTTTTTAGATAAAAGAAAGGTTTTTACATTTGAAAAAACCAAATTATATCCTTCAGAAATACATCTTTTGTTTTATATTCATGATGGACAAGATAAAAATTTAACAAAAATCGCGAAATATATAGGTTTAACGAAGGGAGCAATATCTCAAACACTTTCACGCCTTCAAAAGAAAGGTGTAATTATTAAAGAACCCGATACAACTAGAAAAAATGAATTACATGTTACTTTCACGATAATGGGTAAAAATCTCATGGAACATGTGATTAAAGTAAAAAAAACTCTTGGGTTAGAATATTTCGTTTATGTCAAAACGTTATCAGAAGATCAAAAAGAACTCATCTCTAACTTTTTAGATGTCATGGTCACTGTAATGGACAAGGAACATAGTGACGTATAGATTACCTTTAGAGAAAAAAACGACAGTATAAAAAACTTTAATTCAATAATAATTTCAAAATTTCTTCTCTCTTTTTATTTTTATAATTGAACGCTATATTAAAGTTATATGACAGAGCCTGAAATGGATTATCTTTGCTTAAGTTGTGGTCGAGAGTTCAAAAATGATTTGAAAATTGCTGTCTGTCATATCTGTCTGAAAAAAGAAAGAAAAAATTATGAAAAAGGTATCCCCCCTAAATACATGACAGTCTTAAGGTATTTGAAAAGGGAATCTAATAAGTAAAGAGTTAAAAAGAAGATCAAGTAAATCTACCTAAATATATTATCTCTTATAAGCTAAGTTAAAAAAAATATAATAAAAAATGTTAAAATAAAAAATAAAATTAGAGTCCAGTAAGTAAAAGATTATCAATAACTTTATGGACTTTCTTTAAATTATCCTCGCCAATGACTTTATCGACCTGCAATTTGATATCCAAAAGTGCGCTAAAAGCTTGGACGATGGTATTTTGAACTGTATTGTTAAATGAACTATTACCCGTATTCTTATTCTTGAATTCTTCAACCCGGCTGAGCATTACATCCTCGTATTCCTTCGCAGTATTGGTTCTCAATTCCGCTAACTTACGGATCTTAAACCCGTTTCTCTTTCAATTACTTTGTCTGTCATTTATGTGTCACTATCCTTTTTAATTCCACCATTACGAGCTACTTCAGGTGCAATTTCAGGTTCTTTGAGTCCTGTACTGGTGTCGAATTCATTTTTCACTTTATCTGTGATTTGTTTAGCGACTAGTTTTTCAATTTCCGGCCTGTGAATGCTATTCATCGTACAGAAGGAGATTTCTTTAACGGTATCATCAGGCATAGCAACACCAAAATGAACAATACATCTCTTAGTTCTTTCTAAGTCCATGTTATAAGCATCTTGAAAGTGCATGCTTGAAAGTAATAATGCTCCGTAACTGAATGAACTTATACTTTCCCAGTCGCCACGCATCAAAAGTCTTGAGAATAACTCCATTAACTTACCTGGCTTTTTCATGTATTGTAAAATACCTAGTAAAAATCGGGCTTTAAGTTGGGTTTTGTCTAAAAAATTGAGACCTTTATCTAAAGTCTTGCCAAAATCCCCTAATAGACCCTCAAAAAGCTTTAATGGTTGTTTTTCTTTGTTTTTGATTTTTGCCCAAAAGCGGTTGGCAAAATCGATGACCTTCAGTGGCTCGAAATATTCCATTATAGGCATCATTTCTCCTGAATCAGGGTCCACTACCATGTACGAGGCAAATCCGCAATCTGGGTGGCACGTGAACTCGATTGGTTCAACGTCAGCTAGATAAGCTATTACTCTACCAAATTCCACGATGGTCGAGAGCGGATACCAAGCATTTTCCATGGCAATTTTTCCACCCGTCTGGTTTTCAATTTCTTTGAGAATGTCTGCGTTTGTTATTCGAAGTTCTTCACGTTCTTCAAAGGCTATACGACCGCAAAGAGAAACTGGCTGAAATGTAATTCCGCGTACGACGTCAATATTGTCAATTGCGTATTGTATAATATTCCCGATTTCAACGTCAGTGACTCCCTTAGCAATTGTTGCAACTAATACAGCTGAATCAAGTCTTGCTTTTCGAAGATTTTCTATGACTCGCTGTTTATAGGGCATAAGATTCTTAATTCCTCTGGTCTTTTCATAAGTCGCATTGTTAATTCCATCGAATTGGAAATATAATGTGTCTAAGCCCATTTCTTTACATTTCTTTGTAAATTCTAAGCCACCTTTTTTGCGCTGAAATCCGTAGCCATTAGTAGCTACGATGACCTCTTTAAATCCATTATCTTTAGCCATTTTACAAATCTCGGGAAAGTCTTTTCGGACAGTTGGCTCCCCGCCTGTAAACATGATTGCAACTGCTGGTATAGGTTTATTTCTAAAGTGTTTCATTACTCTATCGATTTCTTCTAAGGAGGGTTCAACTAAATAACCACTTTGCATTATATTAGCGTAACAGAAGTTACAGTTAAAATTACAGCGATTTGTAAGATCTATTAAAGCTAATGAGCAAGTTGAAATGTGTTCTTCACAGAGTCCACAGTTATATGGACACCCTCTTGGGTCGTCTCCTTGAAAATCTGCAGGATTAGAGTCTCCATCTTTATCGAATTTCCACACGACCTTTCCATTCTTATCTTTGACTGCGTAATGAGTCCACTTATAATACTTTGCAGAGCTACTAATTAAATCTCTGAAATCACCATGTTCTTGACAATTTTTTTTCATCCAGATTTTTTCATCTTCTTCAAAAACTTCTGCTCCAATTGGTTGCAAGCATTCTGGACAAATACTCCTTGTCTTTCTGTAATAGGGTTCATTCATATATTCAGAATCGTTTAAATGATACATGTTCTCACTTTTTTCTTTAAATTACTATTTTCCTAAATAAATGTTTTATTAAAATATATATTTATACAAAGTTAGATGTCTTAATTTAAAAAGAATTTCACACAATTCATATTATTAATTTTAATATTTGGAAATGTAGTAAAGTCTAGAAAATGAGACCCCTTCACCATAGGTATCATTTCTTGCTGTTTAAAATTATTATCTTCCATAGGAGAAAATTTAACCCATTGTTTACCCATTATACTGATATTATGAAATGGTCTGAAATTCTGATTTTACAATTTTTTTCATTTTCGAAACTTGCTTACTAACTTTTTGTAATTCACAAACAGGACAAGTTTTCAGATGAATTGACGCTATAATCAAGAAATTATCGCAGTTTGGGCAATGAGAATATCTCTTGAAGCTCATTTCTTTTATCCACATAATGTATTTTTGAATTTTAATATTTTAAATGTCGAAGATTTGTAAGAAAATAAATCAGTAAATTAAAAACAATCCCGGAAATTCCTAAAATGATGAAAAAGTTTATGATTCCGATAAAGGTTGCGAGTGGTCCCGCAATTACCATTCCAATAGGCATAATAGCAAATTAAAATGTAGCATCAATTGAGAATATTCTTCCCTGCTTATCAGGTGCAACCGCTGTTTGTAAAATTGTAAAATAAATAGGGAGACCTGTAGCTAATGTGAAACCTATAATAAATTCACCAATCCCCATTACTAAAAATTGACCAAATGGGGCAAAAGTTGCAATTAATAGCCCAACATTTGTTACAGCACCACTTGCCATTAGTATTAACACTTTTCTTTTCCACTCTTTTTTCAGAGAAATAACTAATGCTCCTGTTATTGAACCAGCATGCATAAATGCTATTATAACCGCTAGATTTGATTCAGCTCCGGAGTGAGTAATGCTGACAAAATAAGGCAGTAATATATTAAAAGGAACTAAAAGAAAATTAGCTATAAGCGACCAGATTGCTAAAACTAGAAACCCTGGTGTTGTTTTCAACAAAGAGAACCCCTCTTTAAATTCTTGAACAAATGAGGATTTATTAATATCTTCGACCTTTTCCACTAAGGGTATAGAAATAAACAATAAGGGAATTAAAGCAATTATAAAAGTAATCACATCAATCCATAAATTTCCTAAAGATCTCAAAATATAATTTTATTTACCTTTAAAATCTGGTTCTCTTTTTTCAAAAAACGCCTTTAATCCTTCCTGGAAATCTTCAGTTCCCGCAGCTTTAACGATATTTTCAGCTTCATTATCCAGATGTGTTTCTAAATCGTTAGTAAAAGATTCTTTTAAAAGTTTTTTAGTATTAGAGAATGCTAAAGGTGCTCCTCGGGCAATCTTAACTGCAAAATTTTTAACATCTTCCATGAAAGATCCCGAGTTGATAATTTTGTTAATTAAGCTATATTTCAATGCTTCCTCAGCTGTAAGTATTCTATTTAGAAATAACATTTCATTTGCTAAACTTAAACCTACGAGCTTTGGGAGATGAAAAGTTGAGGATGAATCAGGAGATAACCCAATCTTCGTAAACGCACATCCAAAGGTGGCACTTTCCGAACTAATTCTAAAATCACAAGCAGTCGCATATCCTAAACCAGCTCCAAAACATGGACCGTTAATAGCAGCAATTGAAAGAATCTTCATATTTTTCAAGACTTTTATCCCCTTATGTAAAACCCCTACTAATTGGGACATATAGACATCAGGTTTTTCCGCATTTCTAAATTCTCTTACATCTCCTCCACTACAAAAAGCTTTTCCTCTTCCGGAAATAACAAGACATCGAATTCTTTTATCATTTGAGATGGTATTAAATGCCGAAATTAATTCTTCAATTAGTTTAATATTAAAGGCATTAAATTGCTGAGGACGGTTTAGAAAGATGATCGCAATATTGTTAGATTCATCAACTTCTAAATCTATTGTTTCATAATTTGGCATATTGTTCAAAAATAATGATAGGAATTATTTATTTTTTCAGAAATAGAGTTAAATTGATGTAAGAGGTTTTAATTTTCAGATTGAACATGGTGGTTTTAACGATACTTACTTTTCAATTGATTTGTAAGTTCCATTAGATTCTTTGAGAGTTTTATCTTAAAAGGATGGACTTTCTCAAGGTTTTTATATATTTGTGATAACTTTTTCATATTTTCAAAATAATATCTTTGAATCTCGTCTATCTCTGGTAAATTAGATACTAATCTCCCATTTTTCATTATAGGGTGCAATAATGATTCTGAATTAGTAGGTGCAGGTTCATTAACAATAGTTATAATATCTTCTTCCAATATTCCGTTTTCATCAAACTTCCTGTAGACTTGTTTTATTCCGGGATAAGTTATCTTTTCCTCACTTATTTTTATTCGTGGAATATTATTGTATTCTATCAATTTATAGACACCCGAAAGAGTGGGATCATCACGAGAAGTGGTTAATTCCGTTCCAACACCAAATGCATCTATAGGTGCATTCTTGTCAATAATTTCTTTAATTTTATATTCATTTAGATCAGAACTAGCAACAATGAGTACATCAGAACATCCTTTCTCATCTAAAATTTGTCTAACTTTCTTTGAATGAGCTATTAAATCTCCTGAATCTATCCTAACACCTTTTATTTTATTTCCGAATTGAGTGCTTAATTCAGCCCCATTTTCTGTGTCGTAAGTGTCAATTAAAAGAATTGAGTCTTCATCATAGAGATCAAAGTACACATTAAAACTCTCAAATTCTGTATCAAACTTTTGAACAAAACTATGTGCCATAGTTCCTGTAGAGTTTACACCTAATTCAAGATCGGCTATGACATTACTTGTGCCATTAAATCCAGCAATATAACTCGCTCGTGCTGCATAAACCCCTGCTAGAGGACTATGAGATCTTCTTGTGCCGAATTCAAGAAGAATTTTGTTAGGCGCAATATTTCTAATTCTTGAAGCCTTTGAAGCAACTAGAGTTTGATAGTTAATTACATTGAGCAAATACGTTTCTGCTAATTGAGCGTGGATTATCGGACCTTGAATCCTCATAATTGGTTCATTAGGAAAAAAAAAGTTTCCCTCTTGCATTGACCATACATCTAAATTAAAACTGAATCTAGGTAAATACTCATTAAAAAAGCTAGAATCAATTTTTTTAAATACTGGTTTTTTTCTTAGAAATTCGATGGTTTTCTTGGTAAATCTTGCATTCAGCAGATAATAAATTGATTGCTCCAAACCCGCGAAAATTAAATAATTACGATTCTGAGGGAATTTTCTTACAAACAGCTCAAAGGTTGCGATATCATCTCTCTCCTTAATATTATTTTCAAGGTTATATTGAAAGTATGCTGCTACCATTGTAAGTTGATAAAAATCTGTACTTAAAATCATATTTCCATCATCTAAAAACCCAGAACTTAAATTAGTCATTTCTTTAAAAACCAACTCTTAGATTTTCTAATTAATTATTTTAACATAATCACTAATAAACCTTTTTCCGAAGGAATATTTTAGAAAATAAAGAACAATAGAAATATAGTCTAAACTCAATTATATAAAACTAATAATGCTTAACGATATTAATAGAAGGTTAGATTTAAAATATTTACTCTGCATCTTCATAGTTTTTGAACTTTTCTAATGTTTTTAACCATAATTCCCGAAAAACTATCTTTATCAAGCTTCCCATTTACCTTAATTTTCTCTTTTTCGATTAAATGATTGTCGTTTTGCAACTTCTCGCTAATTCTTACGTTTAACTCTTTAACAGTAATAATATCATCTTCATGATAGTCACTTTTACGAGCTATTCTTGGGCCTAATCTTACATTTTTTAAAGTGAGTTGATAATATACGCTAATGTTTCCTTGAAATTCTGATTGTTTTTCTACAATATTCAAGATTTCACCTTCATATATTGATACGCTACTATTAATATATTTCATTAATCCAGCTGAATCAGAACTTTCATCAATTAAACTCCTTTTACTTGAGACTGTTGCGCTTTGGTCACCCGCATGTGGTGTAGAGCTTCTGATTGGTTTGATTACCTCTTCGAAATTCTCAGGTAATTCAGTTAATGTCCAATCCTTAAGATTAAAATATCCTTCTTTGAGTGATTGAATTACTCCTACCCAAAAATGACTACAAAGTCCCATATTTGATCCCACTCGACAATCACAATCCCGTTCTGGGTCATTAATATTATTAGGGGTAATTGATAAAAAGGAGCCCACTTTCCAATTAAAACCACTAAAAGAAATTTCGATTTCATGGTTTTCTGGATTGACAATTTTAATTTCTGTAATTGACTCTCTATCTTCTCCATTTATTTTCTTAAGTGCTAAGTTGATCTCCTTAGAAATGATTCCAAGCTCTTTTTCCTTTATGGTTTCTTCTATTTCCTCTTCAGCTAAAGTATCAAGAATAAAGCTAATAAGATCTGCTCTTTTGAATTTTGAAAATCCTTTAATTCCAAAATCCCTACAAATCTGCTTTAACTCATCAACAGTTAGAGATTGAAAAAGATATTTCAAATAAGTATCATTATCAACTTGTCTCTTCATTTTAAGTAATATTCTTCTTAGATTTTATGATATAATCAGAAATCTTTATTATTAATTGTATCTATCAATTTAGATCAAAATAGCTTAAAATTGCCTTAAATATCAAAAATTAGATACAAATCTTACTCTTAGGAAAATGTTTAAATACTTAACTATCTTTTTAACTAAAAACTTAATGATATATTAAAACGAATATTAAACCAAATAACTATTATCAATATAGGTGTAAACATAAATTGTCTATTTTGAATCCTGACTTCCTGAAATATTTTGGAGAAATTAAATTTGCCGAAGAAAATAGTATGTTAATAAACGATTATGAGCTAGCATTAAAAAAACATTTTTTTGGAAAGGTGAAGCAACCTCGAAGTCGTTATAAATTTGGTGAAATAAATAATTCTTATATCAAAGATTTTTCACAATCCCTTAAAAGATATTTTGAATAGAAATTTAAGAGTAAAGTCCTAAATTTCATAATTTTAAATATTTCATTTATTATTTTAAGGTTTAACCATATAATTTTAGTTTCAAATATATGGTTACTCGAATTTTTCTATAAAGAAACTTTTTTATCCATTAACATCTATACTTTTTTATTTTAGATTTATATTGGAATCCCTCCATCTCAGAATAATTAAGAAATTTTAAATTATGGTATAGATGAAAAGTATAAAATTTCTGTTTAGCAGTTTGTTGTGTTTTTTATTAATTAATGTGAACCTCCTTAGTTATTCTAGTGCTGCTCAAGCTGGAGATGTTTATTGGCCAGATGATGATTGGGATGTTGCAACTCCGGAGGCTCAACAAATGAATTCAACTACTTTAACCGAGATGTATGATTTTATAAAACAGTATAATCTTAATTTTCATAGTGTACTGATCACGCGAAATGGGTATATAATAGATGAAAACTATTTATATAATGCAGAAATAACAGGAGAACAAAAATTTAATACTACCTCTTCGTATATGATTCGGAAAAACGGTTCCTTGCATATCTTATATAGTTGTACTAAATCAGTTATTTCATTGTTGATTGGTATTGCTATTGAGAAAGGATATATAACCAGCGTAAACGAAACAATTTACAACATTTTTCCTGACAAGTGGATTTATGGTGACTCAAAGAAGAATATTAATATTGAAGATTTGCTTACAATGAGGTCAGGGCTTCAATGGGATGAAGGTTTTGACGCATTTAGTAATTGGTGGATCTATAATATCAGTCTTGATTATGTTCTTAAAAAACCATTAGTAAGTCTGCCTGGTACTGATTTTGAATATTCCAGCGGAAATGTACAACTATTATCAGCGGTTATTCAAAACAAGACGGGGATGAAGACTTCTGAATTTGCCCATGCAAATTTATTCAGTCCTATCGGTATTAAAGCAGAGGAATGGGAATGGGATGAAATTGATTGGGAATGGGGAACGGGAGCGTTAGATAAAATAAGCTTCGGAGGGTGGGGGTTATTTATGTCACCAAGGGCGATGGCGCGCTTAGGTATATTGAGTTTAAACATTGGAAATTGGAATGGGACTCAAATCGTCAATGAAAATTGGATCTCTACTTCTACTAAGAATCATGTTGGGAGCCCACAATATGGATATCTATTTTGGTTGAAAAATAATGAATATTATTACGCGGCTGGTTATATGGGTCAAAGATTAATTGTTATCCCTGAATATGGTATTGTAATTGTTTTATTTTCTGAGATCTTTGACATCGATTATGCTACTGAATTAATGATTAATGATTATATTTTAAAAGCAATTATACCTTCATCCAATCATCAAATTTCAGGTTTCAACTCAATTTTCTTTGTCATGGTTGTTTCGATAAGTACAGTGCTGATAATTAAAAAGCGGAAAGTGAAAAATTTCAGTGTTAGCAGTTCAATGTAAAATCTCTTATCGATTTAGCAAAGTTGATGAAAATGGAGGCTTTTCTGTTCAATTATGGAATAAAATAAATAACTTTATAAATTGGTTCTCTCCGTAACAACATAGGCAATTTGAGTAATATTTAATTTTATGCAAAAATTACAGTTATTATACTAAAAACACAACAAAAAAATGCCAGAAAACGATAAGGAATTGCGCTGGACTGTTGTATTAGATTGGTTAAACATCCTAAGTATGCTTAATCTAAGTAATATTAACCAGATCTCAGAATTAAAAAAGTTAAAAGCATTGCGAAGAATTACAAAAACTTATGGCTCAGAAAAATTAATCACCTTCGAACCAGACTATTTGGAAGAAATCGTGGTAAAGGAGCTAAGAGAATTAATGAAGAAAGAGTTATTATTAATGGCAAAGAAGGAGAAAGAAAGGATAGAGAATCTTAAAAATAGAGTAATGCCATTTAAAGGCGGGGGAGTCTTTAAACTCGATCCAAAAGATTTAAAAGAATTCAATGGTGATCCTGAAAAATTGCTGAAACACCTTTACAAGAAATTTAGACAAGGAGAAGAGGATAAAGACGATGATAAAAAAGAGTACAAGGAAGATAATGACTTCTATTTTATCTAAGATATTATAGCTGCCAAACCAAATTTTAATTTTGACTATTTTTCTTAAAAATCGAATTCTAATTTTAAATTTATGTGAATTTAATTCAAGATTATTTTTTTCTGAATAATCTTCAAATTAGTCTTTTTAATTTTTCTAATACCTAAAAAGAAAAATGTATAGGCAATACTAGACCACAATATCCATGAAAGGCATTGATACACATCAAGATTAAGAAGATAATTAAGATAATCTTCAAATATCTCAAAACCAATGTCATTAAGAATTCCGGGGAATTTCACATTGTTTGAATGTAAAGCCATCGTAATGACACTATGATTATTATTCCTTAGGTTTTTAAAAATGTTATCTATTGTTTTGTTAGCTGGATTATCTAATTTCAGTTTAACAAACGCATTTATTTCTCCAGCCACATGAATATCTGAACCTCCCAGGCAGATTAAACTTTCGTTAAAACTATTTTTATTATTTAAGCAGAATTCACGAATTTCCTTGGCTTCTATATCATCCCCGTTTACAATTTCAAATCCGTCAACACCCCATTTTGCTAAATCCTCATAAGTATATGGATATCCTGGAGGTCCTGTATAATGATTAACAATCACATACCCCCCCTTACTTTTTACATATTTTATCATATCTGAGGCATTTAAAGCTATTAGATTAATAATTTAGTATAAGTTATATTGTTCTAATGGTACAATCATATCAACGACCATTTCTTCACAAGGACCAGTTTTAATTTTTTGGTAAATATTAGATGTATAAAAACATAGATATTTATAAATCAATTTCTTACTAATAAGTATGAATGTTGGAAAGATGAGTAAGAAAGGACAAATTGTGATCCCTAAAGAAATTCGAGAAAAATTCGGAATTATGCCTGGTGATGCTGTTATCTTCAAGATGCGAGGGAATAAAATAATAATAGAAAAAATACAAGAAAAAATGTCAGAGATCCTCGAAAGCAGTAAACCCGTCGAATATAGTCTTGAATTTCAAAGAAAATTAAGAGATGAATGGGATTGAAGGTTAGCCTTGATACTAACGTGTTCCTAGCAGTTAAAAATAAAGAACCAGGTTTCGAATTCAGCAAAAGAATCATCGATTCAGTAGAGGAAAATACAATCGAGGGAATCATGTCAACTATTGTCCTTGCTGAAGTTCTTATTGGTTTTTATCAAAATGAGGAAAATGAAGAAGCAAATAAGTTTTCTAGCAAAGCTCTTCTGAATTATGATGTTATTTCAGTAAATCATGATATAGCAATAGAGGCAGCTAAGATACGTGCGAGATATAATATAAAACTACCAGATGCTATTATTGCAGCCTCAACAATATATTCTGGAGCAGATTTCTTAATTTCACATGATAAACCTCTTCTTAAGAAGCTTAAAATCCAAAATATTACGCCAAAGGAATTCGTCGAAAATTGCTTAGAAGATATGAAGGATAGAGATGAGAATTAAACCTTAATGATGTGTTATACAGAGGAACCCTAATTTCTTTTATCAACTAAGGGATGGCCAGAATTCCATTTGGAAGCACTTTCCTTATATTCTTATTAATTAGCATATTAGGATTGGTGTTTTTAGAGAAAAGAAAGAATTTTTAAACTTTTTTTTTTATAATTTTTACCATTTTATAATTACTTCATATCTACACCTAAGATAGTGAATAAATTAATAATTGCCACTAATTTTGAGAATAGTGCATAGCATTTTCATTTTTTTTTCTGGAAGTTTTATAAATTAATGTCCATAGGATGTGTCATTAAATGGGATAAATTATGATTGCCACCAAAATTATGATTTTACAGCTTTCAGAAAGCAAATTACTGGTAAATTTGAAGATAATCTATATATTTTAAAAAAAATGACAAGAAATCTACTAAGAAATCTACATATTGTTAGAACAATCTCAACCAACTGTAAGTAGGCTTACTGATGATACTTTTGCGCTTGCTTGGACTAGCAATGGACAGGATGGAAACAGTCACGCTATTGTAGCTTCTGTTTTTAACGCAACGACCATGAAAAACATAACTTCAGAATTTATTGTGAATACATACTATACGGATAGTCAACAACAACCAATACTCACCAGCCTTACGAGCGATAAATTTGTAGTCGCGTGGGCAAGCAATGGACAGGATGGATCTAGTTTTGCCGTTGTCGCAAGAGTCTTTAACGCTACCACGGGGAATAATCTCACATCAGAATTTATCATGAATAACTACACAACACTTGATCAATCTGAACCCGCTTTATGTAGGCTCACAAACGACACTTTCGTTGCTTCATGGTCAAGTAATGGGCAAGATGGAAGTAACCATGCCATTATTGCTTCAATCTTTAACGCTACGACTGGAAAAAATATAACGGCTGAATTCATAGTTAATAATTACACTACAAACTCACAAAGTCAATCATCTCTCACAAGCCTAACCGAAGAGATCTTTGTGGTTGTTTGGTCAAGTGTTGGGCAAGATGGATCATCTAATGCCATAGTTGGGACGGTAATTAACGCTACGACTGGAAAAAATGTCACCTCAGAATTTGTCATAAATACATACACAACATCAGATCAATCTCTTCCCTCAATCAGTAGGCTCACAGACGAAACTTTCGTAGCCACATGGACTATTAACGGTCAGGATGGTAGCTCATATGCAATTGTTGCTTCTGTGGTGAATGCGACTTCGGGAACAAATCTGAAACTGAATTTATAGTGAATGGATTTAATATTTCAAGTCAATGGGATTCTTGGGTATGTAGTTTAACTGATGATACCTACGTTATCGTATGGCGTAGTGAGGGTCAAGATGGAGATTCTGCAGGAATTTTCTTTAATAAATACTATTTTGCCAATGCTCCTGTGATTTCAGTAATAACTCCAGCAATAAATCAAACATATACAGACTCAGCGCCAACGTTTGAGATTAAAATTTCTGAACTAAATTTGGATTCATCATGGTACACTTTAGATAATGGTATTACGAATTACACCTTCTCTGGTACTTTTGGAACAATAGATCCTACTGCATGGAGTAATGCCGCAATTGGAATAGTTAATATTACTTTTTATGCAAATGACACATATGGAAATATAGGACAAGCAGGGATATCAATAATTAAAGAAAATCCTCCTGAAGATCCTATTATTCCTGATGATGAACCTCCAGAGGTAGCAATTCCTTTCGGAAATTTCTTTATTCTGATAACTATTTTAAGCATTGCATCAATTCTTATTAGTGAAAAACATAAGCGGAAACGAATCTTATAATCTAATCTTTTTTTTATTTTTTTTTTTTTTTCCTTCTATTTGTCAAACTTAAAATGCTTAGAAAAATCAACCATATAAGAAAACCGATTGAAATCATTGAAAATACTTTATTTTCTTTAACGAATTTTCGCAATATCTCATAAAATAGTTAATCTAAGTTAGTAATAAATGTTATCAAGCAAGGGTTCCTTTTACAAAAATGTCTAGTTGAATATCTAATCTTTAGAGTTCAATCAATATAATTATTTTGTTAGTTCCCTAGGTTCAGAACTATTATTGCCCATTGTTCATTCAATTAATACACTTTAAAAGATATTTATCTAAAGTAGAAGTTTGTTTGGTAAATTTTTGATAAATTTTAACATCAATAATAGGAAATGTATTACAAAGTAGTTCACGTAAATCATTTATTTTAATTTTGCAAGATTTGGAGGGTTCTTCTCCTTTTAAAATAAGGTTTAAGATGGGCATCTCGGAATCAGAAGGTTTTATGTTCGTGTCACTATATCTAAATACCTTTTCTAATTTGTTTATAACCTCATTATATAGTTCTTGTTTATTTTTTTGCTGTTTGGAAACAAAAATAGTCTGCCATTGATGAGATCTATTATTTAATCGAATAATCTTAATAGATTTTTTAAAAATCTCATCTTTAAACACTTCTACTAGAAAAATACCTCTTTTAAATGATGTATCAATAGAACTGGTTGCCTCAGAAGATCCTGGATTATATATCCAATCATTTACAATGAATTGACGGTGGAAGTGCCCAAGGGCTAAGTAATCAATTTTATCCTTTAAAATCTCTACTTCCCTTATCTTTACACCAGGAATATTTTCCATTTGTCCTTCGATTCCATAATGTTGTAAAAGAATGTTAAATACTCCCTCTTTTTTCTCTATTGCTGCCCTTATATTTGATAAATATTCCACAGGTTCTTGTCCGATATATCGGATTCCATATATAACTACATTTTTTATTTGGATTTTACCTCCTTTTTTCAAATCATGATTGTAATACTTAAACATTTCAATTGGACGTGCATTGAGATTTGCATCCAGCAAAATTATTAAACCAAAACTTGCGATCAATTTTAACCATGATTGACCTTGTTTTACTAATTTTTTGGTAAAAGTATATCTTCTAATGTCATGATTTCCCTCAATTGCTATTATGGGAATTTTCTCATCTGTATAAAACCTGAATTCAGTCAGTATATTAATTATTTTCAACAAATTACCAGGTAAAATTTCCAGTGAAGTAAAAACATCACCTCCCAAGATAATGAAATCAACCCATTGCTCTTTCGCTATAGATAAAATTTCTTGGAATGCTTTAATGTAGTCTTCGGAGAGATGAGAATTTCGGTATTGTTGGCATCCAAGATGAATATCGCTAGCATGGATAAATTTTACTATTTTTATCTTTTCTCTCTGAAGCTTTTCAATATTTACAGAAGCAATCGTAGTAATATTATTCAATGTCATCTGTAATAGATAAAAAATTTTTTAATTTAATAAATAGTATAAGCCTTTCAAATAAGTGAATTAAGAGCTATCTAGCTAATTAAACTTAAGAAGATATATCAAAGGTGTTGTTTTATCTATATTTATTTTATTTGTAGTTAAAAATTATATTCAAGGTTAATATAATGAAATCAGATACCCCGAGATACGATATAGGTGTTATTCATGGCCGATTTCAGGTGCTACATAATGATCATATTAAATATTTAATGGCAGGTAAAGAATTGTGTGACTATCTCGTAGTTGGCATTACTAATCCAGATCCCTCTTTAACAAGGGATTCAGAGGCCAATCCACACCGTAGCACGCCTCAATCAAATCCTCTTACATATTACGAGCGTTATGTGATGACGCAAGCCGCTCTGTTGGAACATGGCTTAATCTTATCTCAATTTTCAATCGTTCCTTTACCGATAAATCTACCAGAGCTTATTAAATATTACGTTCCTTTAGATGCGATATTTTTTTTGACGATTTACGATAAATGGGGTAGGCAGAAAAGGGAATATTTCCAATCTTTAGGATTGAAGATTCATGTGCTTTGGGAGGTTACATTAGAAAATAAAGGTCTTAGTTCGAGTGATATACGTGAATCCATGAAAGTTGGTAAAAAATGGGAACATCTCGTACCTTCAAGCGTTGCAAAGCTTATGAAGGAATGGGGTATTGCTCAAAGATTAAAAGAAATAAGTTCAAAATGATAATTTTCTTTCGAATGAATTTGTTTATTAGTACATTCAATATAATACTTTATCCAAATATCACTTTCATTAATTATTAATACTGTTTTAGCATATAAGAATTAACAAAATTGTTTTTGGTGGAAAATAATCGCTTTATTTCAAGCTGAACTTGGACGAATTTTTATAGTATACTTCCTAATTTTTTATGTGTTTTATTTCTCATTAATAGCTTTTAAAGTATTAAAAAGAAATAAGCAGCGTTTAAATATTATTTTCAGCGCATTTTTTATATCTACAATAATGGCTGCAATTTTAAATATGATTTATGCCGCGTTGACAGATACAACTATCATTTTAATTCTCAATTATTTTACTAATTTTTTTACATGTTTCGGAGCAATTTTTCTTCTTGTTGTAAATATCGTAATATTAGAATCAACGATAATATTCCCCGTAAAAAAGCAAAATAGATATATTGTATTATATGGCCTTTTGTTGTTAATCGGAATGTTACCCTTCTATTTATTAAAAAGGGGTTGGGGGGTTTGGATAGAAAATAATTATCCCCGATTTAGTCCAATTTTTCTAATTTTTGTGATTTCTTTCGCATCTAGTTTTGTAGGCATACCCATAATTTCTACATCGTTAAAAATTTACACTAGGTTTGAAACGAAGGCGTTAAAAAAGAAATGGCGTTATCATTTTATCGGCACTTTAGGGGTATTTAGTATACCATACCTAATTTGGATAAATAATTATGTATTTAGTCCTGATTTTAGGCTAATTGTCGGCATATATGGAATTTCAGCTATATTCTGGGGGTATTTGATGTATTATGGAATTGGTTTTAAATTAAAAGAATAGGACCCTACCCCAAATCTCTATGTTTATTGAAATTAATAGTTTTAGTTCTAATTTCGTAATTATTTTGCTCATAATTCTTTGTGTCTTTTTCCCTTTTTTCACATGAAAAAAGCGAAAATTTTATATGGGTCTTTCCAAAACTATTAATTAACTTTTTGTAAATTGATCAAGGTAAGGAGATTAGAATGGCAGTTATTAGTAAAAAATATTTAATTCCCCAAGTAGAAAATTTTTACTTTCAAAAATTTACCTCTAAAAACGGCGATGAATATGGTTTAAGATTTGGAGAACCTAAAGATGCTAAAAATATTTCTATGATATTTAAAGAAATATATAATTATGAGTACCTTACTCCTTTAGTATATGATCTCAATCTTTTAAAAAGAGAATTATCAGAAAAAAATAATTTCTGGTTTGTTGGCGAATCGTTAGAAAACGGTGAAATAGCTGGTGCTGGATTAATAAAAAAAAATAGATACATTGCCCACGCAAGTAGAGGTGTAACAAGACAAAAATTTCAAGGTTTAGGAGTTACATCAAAAATAGGGGCGGCGGGTATTATTACAGCTACAAAAATGCCAGAATTTAAAGACTGTTTAAGACTTAATATAGAAGTTCGAGGACCGCAGATCAGAGCTCAAAAACTTATTAGAAATTCCAGAGCCATACCTTATGGTTTAGTTCCTGGTTATTATAACTATGGAGACAGGAGAACTTTTAAAATAGAAAATAATACTCCATTTCCTCCAAAAAGAGAAGAAGCAGCATTTCTTTATTCAATTATTTTTAACACTTTATGGAAAAAACGAGAGAAAAAAATCCATTTGTTGAATAATGAGGACTTCATCTTCTTTCATGATTATGTCAAAAGTTATACTAAAAAAATGAATCATGACGTAATAATCTTAGAAAAAGGCGATAAAAATAAAGGTTATGAACTTTACGGCATTTCTAGAGAATTTGATGATGGTATTGTAAGTTTATATGGTTCTGTTAAAGAAAAATCTTTAAATAATCTTTTAAAAACTTTTAATAATTGGAGAATCATCTTATGGCGAATCCCTACAACTCAAAACGGAGTACATTCAATGTCCCTTGCTCTTGAAAAAGGATTTAATATAGTTGGATATGATGTAGGTTTCAACAATATGAATTGGAAATTGTATGATTCTGTAATATTAGCGTACTATCCCAACGGAGGATCCCAAGCTTTAGAAGTAAACTCTCTTGAGGAAAATAAACCTTTATTTAATAAGGTTAGAGATATTTATTTTTCTCGAATAAATTAATAAAGTTCTCCTTGTTTGCTAAATCGTCGTATAATTCGCTCAAGTTAATAAAGAGATTACTTTCTCCTCAAGAGTAAGAGTACCAGTCCCAAAAGCTTTATCTAAAGTTTGTTTAAATGACTCAAACTGAGCCATCTGAGTGATTTTACAACCAGTATACTGAAAAGTAAATTTTTTAAGTATCCTTTCAAGTAACGGAAAAATAGTTTTATTCAAATATTTTTCAAGCCTATCATCTTTATCCACAACCAAGAAAGCAAGAATTTCTTGGTCTCTTCCTTTGTGATCGATCATCTTCCCTTTTTTGAAAATTATGGAAAATTTACTACTTTCAAAATATTCTATGGGTGCCATCAAGCATTCAGCAAAGGACAAGAGTCCACTCAATAACCCACTTGAACATATTAAATCTGTTTTTACCTTACTAGCTCTATGATAACTAGTGAATACAACTGGAATTCCATTAAAGATTATACCGGCTTCTCGAATTAACATTTTTATATTTTAAGAGTTGAGACCAAATCGCACAAAAGATATATTCTTAGTAGACTACTCTACTAA
>LAZR01000637.1_pt1 | contig 25580 bp, 26 predicted proteins | sample 329461 | NCBI WGS metagenome assembly LAZR01 (sample SAMN03002196, study PRJNA259156) | marine sediment metagenome | biome: sea floor; feature: Hydrothermal impacted sediments; material: marine sediment; isolation source: Loki non-amplified sample from Loki's castle hydrothermal vent sediment ...
GGGTAAAGATGGCCCGCAGTTCCTCCGCCGCTTATGATGATTTTTTTCTCCTTCATTTTTAATTATCCGTAAGGGTTCGATTTATCAAATCCGCCTTTTCTTATTCGACTGGTACTCCTTCTCTGCGAGATATTGAGAAGAATTCCTATGCTGAAAAGAGTACATATCAGGGAAGACCTTCCGAAGCTGATCAGAGGAAGAGGGATGCCGGTCGGTGGACCCAAGCCCAGGACAATGCTTATGTTCAGCAAAGCTTGAGAAAAGATGGCCATCGTTAGTCCTGCGGCGACAATTTGCGAGGAGAAATTGGGTGCCCTTTGGGAAATCACCAGTCCTCTCCAGAAAAAAACAAAGAAGAGAAGCAGGGTGAATATGGCGCCAATAAAACCTATTTCTTCCCCCAGGATGGCATATATGTAATCGGTGTGAGCGCAGGGAAGAAAGAAAAGTTTTTGGGTGCTTTCTCCGATACTTACCCCGAATAAACCTCCTGAGCCGACTGCTAGCTTTGATTGGATACTCTGGAAACCAGCGCCCTGGGGATCTTTTGCAGGCGATAAAAAGGTAAAGACTCTGTCTATTCTGTATGAAGCCTGGAAAAGATAAAAGGCAAAAAGACCCAAAAACAGGGTTCCCAGGTAACATAGGTGTTTGAACTTCACTCCCCCGATGAAGAGCATTATCGAGCAGATGATAAAGATGAGAAGGGCAGTGCCGTAATCAGGCTCTTTTATGATTAAGAGGATAAACAGAAAAAGAACTGTCAGCGGGAAAATAAGGGTTTGAAATTCATTCAATTTTTCTTTTTTCCGGTTAAAATAGGAAGCAAAAAACAAAATAAGACTGATTTTTGCCAGTTCCGATGGTTGGAACCTGAGGCCGAAGAACTGGACCCAGCGGTTTGTGTTAGCCACAGCTGGCATGAGTAAGCAGAGCACCAAGAGAGCAAAAGAGAAGATAAGAAGTCCATGGACAAAGTAAAAATTTTGGAAAAATGGCTTCCTTATGGGCATCATCAGAAAAATAAGGATTATTCCAATCCCAGCCGCAATGCTTTGATTTATGAAGAAATGGAAAGAATTATCATATTTTTCACTGGCTAAAATGGCTGATGAACTGTAAACCATAATTAGCCCCATGGCGATCATGATGAGAGTCGTGAAAAAAAGAGGTTTATCAAAGCCGTAGGGTCTGAATATTTCCATAATTCTTATGGCCTCTCTTTCCCGAGCTCTTTGGCAAGGGATAGTACTTCGCGCTTGAAAACCTTGCCCCTTTCTTCAAAGTTTTGAAACATGTCAAAGCTTGTGCAGGCCGGCGCAAGAAGCATCACTTCTTGCGGTTTCGCTCGTGAATAGCCGAGTCTCACTGCCTCTTCGATAGAGGAGACAGTTTCCATCGGGACAATTCCCTTGAGGGTAGTTCTTATTTTTTCCGTGGCCTCGCCAAGGAGGATGATCCTTTTTATGTTTTCTTTGACAGGTTTTCTTAATTTTTTAAAATCACCTCCCTTATCCCTTCCTCCTAAGATGAGAATGATTTTGCGGTCAAAGCTCTGGATAGATTTTGAGGTAGCGTCCACGTTTGTGGCTTTGGAATCATTATAAAAATCAACTCCTCTTATAGTTGCAACTTTCTCAAGCCTGTGCTCAAGACCTCGAAAGTTTTTGATCGGATCTTTTATTATGGAGGGCGGGATACCCAGGATATGACCCACCAGGGCACTGGCCATGATGTTTTCCTGGTTGTGGATTCCGAGAAGAGGAATAGCAGAAGTTTTTATGAGCTTCTCCTCTTCTTTGTTAGAGAGAAAGATCCAATCTCCGTTAAGAAAACATCCTGGGGAAACTTTTCCGTTTCGGCTGAAAGCGTAAACCTGAAATTCCCCTTCCTCTTTTAATGCCCAGACCAGCGGATCATCTCGATTAAGAATAGCTATATCGTTCTCTCTCTGAGAGACTATGAGTTTCTTTTTTGCCTCGTAATAATCTGCGAAGGAAGGATGCCAGTCCAGGTGATCCGGAGAGATGTTGAGAAGAACTGAGATTGAGACTCTGAATTCTTCGATATGTTCAAGCTGGAAGCTTGAGATTTCCGTAACATAAATATGATCGTCGGCGCTGTTATCGACAAAACTTATCAAAGGTGTTCCTATATTACCGGCAAGATAAGTTTTGAGTCCCCCTTCTTCCAGGATTTTGTGGGTTAGTGTAGCTGTGGTGGATTTCCCGTTCGATCCAGTTATCCCCACAATTTTTCCCTTTAAGAATTTGTAGGCCAGCTCTATTTCGGAGATGATTTTTACTCCGTTCGTTCTGGCGGCTTCAAGCTCGGGGAGCCAGGGAACTCCTGGGCTGGGCACTATCAAATCAGCTTCCATGAAGGATTTTTGATTGTGCGTTCCGGTTTCTACTGCAACGCCTTTTTCCTCCCATAATGAGATTTTCTGACCCATTTCTTCCGGCTTCTTCTTTTCGCTGACCTTTACCCGGGCTCCGTGATGGAGAAGAAAAGTGCAGAGAGCTTCTCCTGTACTACCTAAGCCTACGACCAAAACTCTTTTTCCTTCCAGATTCATTTTACCTCAGTTTCAGAGCGGTGAGGCTGAAGAGGGCAAAGACGATTCCAGCGATCCAGAACCGAATGACGATCTTCTCCTCAGACCATCCTATGAGCTCGAAGTGATGATGGATTGGGGCCATCTTGAAAATTCTTTTTCCTCCGGTCAGTTTGAAATAAGAAACTTGAAGAAGAACAGATATTGCTTCCAGGATGAAGACTCCAGCAACCATGAAAAGAAGAAATTCTTGTTTTATCAGGATAGCGATGATACCGATGGTGCCTCCCAGAGATAATGCTCCGGCGTCTCCCATAAATATTTGGGCGGGATGGCAGTTAAACCAGAGAAAGCCTAAGCAAGCGCCGGCCATAGCTCCCGCAAACACCGTGAGTTCGGCTGCAGCAGGAACCCGGACTATATTCAGGAATTCAGACCAGTCAGCGCGGCCCACGATATAGCAAAGAACTATAAAGGCGCTGGAACTGATGAGAGTAAGACCGATGGCCAGTCCATCAAGTCCGTCAGCAAGGTTGACCGAATTTGATGATCCCACCAGAATAAGCATAATCCAGGGGAGATAAAACCAACCAAAATAAGGAAACCATTTCTTAAAGAAAGGAAGACTCAAATGAAGGCTGAATCCCCCTGTAAAGCCAAGATAAATAAGAATAAGTCCGATGACTGCAGATATGCCAATTTGAAAAAAAAGCTTATGGCGGATGATGAGTCCTTTAGGTTTTTTCCTTTTGATTTTCAGGAAATCGTCCCAGAAACCGAGAAGACCAAATAACAGCATGGTGCTCATTGCAAGTTTCACATAAGAATTACTCATATCTCCCCAGAGAAACGCAGGGATTATCGTTGCCCCGATGATAAGAATTCCTCCCATTGAGGGAGTCCCTCTTTTTTCCAGGTGAGATGCGGGTCCGTCAGGGCTGATCTCCTCTCCTATCTGGTATTTATCAAGCATCCTGATGACCCATGGGCCAAGAATAAGGCATATAAGAAAAGCTGTTATTCCGGCCAGGGCTGTTCTTACTGTGATGTAGCGGAACACATTGAAGAAAATAAAGTATTCTCTCAACGGAACCAGAAGATAATAAAGCACGTTATTGCCTTTCCATTTTTAATCTTTCGATAATTTTTTCTATTTCTATTTTTCTTGAGCTTTTGACCAGGATAAGATCTCCTTCTTGGATGAGAGATAATATTTCTTCTGCAGCCTCCTCTGAAGTTTTAAAAGAGAAGATTTGGTCTGCCCTCATTCCTGAAGAAAGAGCTCCTTCAGCCATATGCTGGCTAAGAATACCCACTGTTACCAGGAAGTCCCATCCCGATTCTGCAACTTGTTTTCCCGCCTGAATATGGTATTCAATCTCTTTTCCTCCAAGCTCCAGCATATCGCCCAAGACCGCTATTTTTCTCTTGGAGGGGAGAGGAGCCAGCGCCTTCAAAGCTGCTTCGAGTGCTGCCGGGTTTGAGTTGTAAGAATCGTCTATAAGCCTGATGTTTTTTGCTAAGCAAACGAGGGCACCTCTATTGGATAATAGCTTGAGTGTTATTATTTGAGGGAGAATATCCTCGAAGGGGACGGATAGAGCTTTTGCTGCGGCCGTAGCTGCCAGGAAATTATAGAGGTGGCTTTTATAGAAGAAAGGAAGGCTTATTTTCTCCTCCCTGTTTCCGTATCTTAGCTCGAAAGACATTCTTTCCCAGCCAACTTGTTGGATGTTCTGGGCACGAACTTCACATCCCGCAGAAAGACCGAATAAGATCTTCTTGCCCTTCCAATCTTCTGCTATTTTTTTGACCAGGGGATCATCTCCGTTGATGACCGCTATTGCGTCATTTTTGGCCCCATCGAGAATCTCTTTTTTGGCTAAGGCGATCTCTTCTAAGGAGTTGAAAAACTTGAGGTGAACAGGTTTGATGTTAGTTATGACAGCGATGTCTGGAGGAGCAATCTTTGTCAGAGTTTTTATTTCACCTGGAGCGGACATGGCCATTTCCAGTACTGCGACATCATGTGTATCTGTCAGTTTAAGAAGGGAAAGGGGAACGCCCAACTGGTTGTTAAAGTTTCCTTCAGACTTGAGGACGTTTAAATTTCGAGAAAGGAGGCGCCAGGTGAACTCTTTGGCTGTTGTTTTTCCTATGCTTCCTGTAATCCCGATCACTTTGACAGGATGCTCGGAGAGGACCTGTCCAGCGAGCTTATGGAGGGCTTTGAGAGTGTCCTTGACCTGAATCAGAGCGATGTCCTTGTCGGGAATGGTTATCTTATTGGAAATAACAGCACCTGAAGCTCCTTTCTTGACTGCTGCGGGGATAAAATCATGGCCGTTCCGCTCGGAAACTAAAGCAAAAAAAAGTTCGCCAGGCTCTGTTAGACGAGAATCTATATTGAATTTATGAAATGAAAGAGAGGGCGAGCCCTGAAGGATTTTCCCCCCTATTTTTTTTGCTGTTTCGCTCAAGCGGAGATTAACCAATTTCAGGTTGACTCCTTTATTCCAAGAATGCCTTTTATGACATCGGCATCCTTGAAAGGAATGATTTCATCCTTGATGATTTGGTAGTTTTCGTGTCCTTTTCCGGCAACAAGGATGTAATCTCCTTTTTCTCCAAAGGAGAGAGCATGTTCGATGGCTTCTTCTCTATCTGGCAGAATTTTGTAATTCTTTGCCCCGGTTTTTTTAATACCTTTTTCTATATCTGAGATTATAGCCAGGGGATCTTCTGAACGGGGATTATCAGAGGTGAGAATGGTCCAGTCAGCAAGGTTTCCGGCTACTTCCCCCATCCTTGGTCTTTTTGTTTTGTCCCGGTCTCCACCTGCTCCGAAGATTAAAATGATGCGCTTGGGATTAAGTTCGCGAACGGTTTCCAGTAAATTCTTGAGGGCCTCGTCAGTATGGGCATAATCGACAAAGATATGGAGTCCACGGGTATTTTTGATTTTCTCAAACCTTCCCGGTACCTCTTGAAGTGAGGCTATGCCTTCTTTTATCGCAGATACAGGTATTTTCAATGATAGAGCCACGGCAATCGAGGCCAGGATGTTGTAGAGGTTAGGCTTACCCAGAAGAGGCGAGGAAACAGGGAGCTCTCCTGCTGGATATTTAGCCGAAAACTCTATTCCTTTTTCGGTGAGTTTGAAATTTTCGCCTCTTATGTGCGCGCCTGGCCCGAGGCCATAGGTGACTGCTCCTGAGGGAAGCTCTGATATCAGCTTTTTTCCCCATGGATCATCGGAGTTGATTACTGCAGCTCTTTTATTATGGTTGAGGAAGAAAAGCTTTTTTTTGGCTTCGAAATATCTTTCCATGGTGTGATGGTAGTCCAGATGGTCACCGCTTAGGTTTGTGAAAAGGGCAATATCAAATCCTATGCCCAGGACCCTCCGGAGGTCTAAGGCGTGAGAGGAAACTTCAATCAAACAGTGTGTCACTCCCTGAGCAAGCATTTCCGCCAGCATTCTCTGCAAATCAGGAGCTTCGGGAGTGGTTCTTTCGGCGGAGATTTTTATACTGGGACCTCGGTAGGAGATTGTTCCGATTACCGCAGGAAGGAAATGAGATTTTTTTAGTATTTCCTCGAGCAAGTAGGTGATTGTGGTTTTTCCTTTTGTCCCTGTGATGCCGACAACTTTCATTTTTTGGGAGGGTTGAGAATAAAAATTGGCCGAGCACAGGGCGAGTGCTTCTCGGGCGTCAGAGGCTTGAAGCCAGGTTTTCCCGAAAGTTTTTGGTTTGGGCTTTTCTGAAAGAAAGACAGCGGCACCGTTGAGGAGAGCTTCATCGATAAATTCAAAGCCGTTTTTTTTCTCTCCTTTTAAAGCGGCAAATAGAAAGCCTGGCTGGACATCCTTTGAAGAGTAGGCAATTCCTTGAATTTCTTCTCTCTCGTTTCCGTTAAAGCGCACATAAGGAACTCCTTCGAGCAAGTCTTTGAGTTTCATCTTTCGACCTGCCTCAAGGGGCGTTCGGCGATAATAGTATTTAGTTGTTCTTCTTGCTTGGGAATGCGCAGCTGGCGGAGAACCAGGCTGGCAATTTCCCGGAAGACAGGAGCGGCAACTTCCCCTCCGGAGTATGGACCTTTGGGTTCATCAATAACAACAACCATGGAGAGAACGGGATTGTCTGCGGGAACAAAACCGGCGAAAGAGGAGGTATGAGCGTCGGAGGAATAGCCTCCGATGGAAGGATCGAATTTCTGGGTTGTTCCAGTCTTTCCGGCAACTTTATAGCCTCTAATCCGGGCGGTTGTCCCTGTTCCTCTTTGGACAACTTTTTGAAGAATGGAGGTTAATAATAAAGCTGTTCTTTCTGATATTATCCTTCTTCGTCTATAAGGCTTTTCTGTCGCAACGTCACGGGAATCCAGGATTTTTTTTACAACCCTGGGGCTGATGATAAAACCTTTATTAGCGATAGCGTTTATTGCTTGGAGCATTTGGGTTGCTGTTACTGAGATTTCGTAGCCGATGGAAAGTGAAGAGACGGAAATATTGGTCCAGTTGTCGAGCGGCCTGAAAATCCCCTTTTCCTCAGCAGGGAGATCAATTCCTGTCTTTTGGCCGAAACCAAAGGCTCGTATCGTCTTGAAGAAGATTTCTTCTCCTATTAATTGGCCGAATTGAATTGTCCCCACATTGGAAGAATGGATGATGACTTCAGGAAAAGAGAGAATTCCGAATAGTTCATGGTCTCTGATTGTCTTCCCTGCAACACGGATGAATCCTTTACTGCAGTCAAAGGAGTCGTTGAGGTTTACTTTTCTTGCTTCCAGGGCTGCCGAGGCCGTGATGATCTTAAAAGTGGAGCCGGGTTCGAAATTGTGGTGGATGGCTTTATTTCTATCGAGTGAAAGCGGCCCCGGGGGAGGATTGTTCAGGTTGCCGGTGGGATAATTCGCCATAGCCAGGATTTCTCCTGTTGAAGGTTGAGAAAGGATAACGGTTCCCCAGCTAGCTCCGGTTTTGAGCATAGCTTTTTTTAGCTCTTTTTCTGCGTAATACTGGATGGTTTCATCTATTGTTAGGACCAGGTCTTTGCCGGCTTCTGGTTCTTTCAAGATCTCAAAGCGGTACTCTCTCTTTTTGGCGTCTCTCAGGATAAGATGTTCCCCTTTTTTTCCTTCTAATACTGAATTGTATTTGTACTCAATCCCGCTGGCTCCGATATCGTCAATGTTTACTCTTCCCAGGAGATGGGCGGCGAGCTTTCCGTGCGGGTAGAACCTTTTGTTTTCCTCCAAAAAATAAATCCCGCTCAAGGAGAGTCTCCTCACTTTTTCTTCTTTTCCTGGGTCAACTTTTCTTTTTATCCAGATAAAAGAAGCATTTCTTTCTATTCTCTTATATATATTCTTAAGCTCGTTCTCGGATAAGTTTAAAATTTTCCTGAGCTTCTTTATTTTTTCGAACTGAAGACGAGGGGGCTCGCCTTTAAAAGGAGAAAAAAAGATGGATTGGATCGGGAGGCTGCGGGCTAGAATATTGCCCGTGCAGTCGTAGATCGTTCCTCTTTTGGGATGGATAGTATTCCTGTTTTGATTTTGCTCAAGAACCTCTGTTTTCAGGCGGGGATGTTCAAAAACCTGAAGCTGAAGAAGGCGAATTGTGAGTCCTACCAACCAGATCATAAAGAAAAAACCCAGAACGATAATTCTTATTCGTGCTTTTTTTTGATAGAAAATGCTCATAAATTCTTTTTTTAAAGTTAGGGAATAAACTCATCGTAGACAAGCTGCTCTTTTTTTGGCTCGACAAGATTCAGTTCTTCTTTGGCAATTTTTTCGACTCTGTCAAGAGACAGGAGGTAGGATTTCTCTGTTTGCAGTTCATCAACTTGTCTCCCGAGAGTAAGAACTTTCTCCTCGAGTGTGCCTATTTCATAACCTATTCTGATGGATTCCATCTGATGCCAGATGTAGAAAGTCAGAATAGAAATAACGATAATTGTGCAGGATACAAAAAGCATTATCTCTTTTGTGTTGTATTTTTTTCTTACCATCTAAATTCTCTCAGCCGCTCTAAGCTTGGCTGATCTTGATCTGGAATTGATGGCAATCTCCTCTTGGGAGGCAGTCACGGGTTTTTTTGTCAAAATTTTAAGGAAAGGATGGGAATTGTTTGTAGCAGCAAGGTGGACAAAAGTATGCTTGATTATTCTATCTTCTAAGGAATGAAAGGAAATCGCGATGATATGGGCTTTTTTGGGAATTATTTGAGTGATCCTTTCTAAAAAACCGGAAAGGCTTTTTAACTCCTGGTTGATTTCAATGCGTAATGCCTGAAAGACTTTGGCAGCTGGATGAATCTTTCCTCTCTGTGGTCTCCAGCCACAGATTCCCTCGATAATGCGTCGAAGCTGGGTTGTTGTTTCGATTTTTTCTGATTTTCTTCTTGAAACAATTTCTTTGCCGAGTCTTTTTGCCTGCCTGAGTTCGCCGTATTCTCGAAAAATTTGGGCGAGTTTGTTTTCTGAATACTTATTGATTATTTTATAAGCCGTTGTTTTGTTCCGGAGGTCCATCCTCATATCGAGAGGGCCATCCTGGTTAAAGCTGAATCCCCTTTCTGGAGAATCAAGCTGAAAAGAGGAGATTCCTAAGTCCAGCAAAACTCCCCTGATGTTGGAAAATTCTATTTTAAGATCTGGGATATACCTGAAGTCTGAGTGATAAAGCGTCACTCTATCTGCATATGGATTAAGCTTCTCTTCTGCTTTAAGAAGAGACATTTCATCGATGTCGAAACCGATGAGAGAAGCCTTAGGATTTCTCTTGACTATTTCGAGGGCATGCCCGCCCAGGCCAAGAGTGCAGTCTACATAAATCCCTTCTCTCTTTATATCCAGGTATTCCATAACTTCTTCTACAAGAACCGGGAGATGGCCGTTCCCGCTCATTTAGGTTTTCCCCGGGGCATGAGTTCTGCGATTTTTTCAAAATCTTCGTTTGTTAGAGGCTTCTCTTCGATTGTCCCGTCGAGCTTATATTTGTTCCAAATTTCTAAGTGATTGGAAAGACCGATAACTTCAACTTCATCTTCCAGTTTTGCCTTTTCTCTCAAAGTCTGGCTGATCAAGATTCGTCCTTTTGAGTCAATACGAATTTGGTTGCCTTTTCTGTTAACCCGGAGCATGAATTTTCTCACCGTGGGTTGGAGGTGAAGGGCTACCTCTTCTGAAACGCCTGACAACTCTTCCCAGACTGGGAGAGGGTAAACCTGGACGGATTCATCCGTTAGAGAAGTTATGAATATTTCTTTTCCGTATTCTTCTTCCAGAACGAGGCGGAATTTTTCTGGTATCTTTATTCGGCCGCTTTTATCGACCCTTACTGTGTAGCTTCCTAATAAGAAATTTCCCATTTTGTCCCGTTTTATCCCATTTTGTAAAATATAGGGGAGATACTGTCTGTTGTCAAGGAAATAATTCAAAAAAAAACCATATATTTTTTTGTTTTCTATATATTGTGGGAATTTATGATTGGCTACTATATAGAGAGTTATATTTTGGTTGTTCTGTGGATGTTTGGTTTATATTATGTAGTGGGTTTTGTGGGAATTTTATTCTTATGTACATATTCTTCTGTAGGGGTTTGATTCATCAAACCCACCTTTTTGAATATATCAATAAACTGAAAGGTTTTTTATTTTTCTTATGTCTGTATTTGGTTCTTCTTATATACGGATTCATCTGTCCGGATCTTGTTCGTCTGAACGGTTTGGATTCATCTGTCCGGATCCTTCTTCTGTTGGGATTCTTCTGTAGGGGTTTGATTCATCAAACCCACCTTTGTAAATATATAAATAAACTGAAAGGTTTTGGTTTTTCTTATGTCTGGATTTGATTTATCTGTGCGGATGTTTCTTCTATTGATGGGGTTTTTCTTCTGTAGGGGTTTGATTCATCAAACCCGCCTTTTCAAATATATCAATAAACTGAAAGGTTTTGATTCTTCTTAGGTTGGGATTTTTATGTAGGGGCTTGATTCTTGTAGGGGTTTGATTCATCAAACCCACCTTTTCAAATATATAAATAAACTGAAAGGTTTTGATTCATCTGGCGGGATTCTTCTTCTGTAGGGGCTTGATAAATAATGTTCCTACAGTCAATATTGATTCCCTGAGCTATCCCCTTATTTGTTTTTAAGGAGTTTTTTGGCAAGGGCATAGTCTTTTTTGGGGACAAGAATTTTTACCTCTCCCAGGCCATCCGTGGAAAACGGATGGACAGATTGAACCACTCTTCCTCTAAGAAGGCAGGAAATTCCGTTGCTTTGGAGAAAACTTTTAATCACATCAGCTTCAACCGGGCCCCAGACTGTATGAACTTCTTTTAGCCCTAAATCTTCTTCTGATTTTTTCTCTTTTTCTTTTATTTTATCCATTTCCCTTTTCTATTCTTTTGTCATTGTGATCGAAGGAGCGTGATTGAGCATAAGAATGTATTAATAATATTCATTTATTTGATTGAAATAGTCAGCTAATATCTTTTTATGGTCGAAGGCAAGAGGAAAGTTGATTTCCTCCTGGGTGAATATCCGGATATCCAGGGCATCATCCTGAGCTCTCGGCCTTCCCTGAGCCGTGGCCACATATACTGTTGAAATTGTATGCTTCCGGGGATCGCGCTTCGGGTCCGAATAGGTGTGGAACTGGTTTTTTAGTTTGATATCAAGAGATGTTTCTTCCTTAGCCTCCCGAACAGCTGCTTCTTCTAAGGATTCACCGACGTCAACAAATCCTCCTGGCAGAGCCCAACCATGAGGAGGATTTTTCCTTTTAATAAGAATAATCCCTTCCTGCCCGTTCTTTCTTGTGATTTCGATGATAATATCTACGGTGGGGATTGGGCACTTGTTTTTTTTCATGATGATTCTAATTAGATTTATATTGCTGAGGACCTTAAGAGAAATATGACCGTTTGGAGCGAATTACAGTTTCAGAGCTTTTTTAATCTCGAATTTTGAATTTCTTTTCCAGCTTTTCTAACTTCTCGACAATGCCTCCGTATTCAAGCTCGCTGTAAGGAAGCATTGCTGCTCCGGAGAAACCTTGCCGTCTTATGGCAGTTGCTTTTTCAGATACCTGATCTCTCACATAATCCCAATAAGGATGATCGAAGGCATCAGCAGGTTCTGTAAGCTTTCCTTCTTTGACACAAAAAGCTGCTGCTGTTACGACTGGAGGTCCGTCAAAAAAGGAGATGGTTGCATTCTGCTTGCAGGGCATGAGAGGTCCAATGTGACTTCCTCTCATAAATCCGGCTACATAGTGACCGATTTGATAAGGAGCCAGCACCTCTCCAGTTGCAGGGAATTCTCCCTGAACACGGCATAAAGCCACCGGATCATCTTTCCCAGTATATTTTCCAGCGATGTTGTGGAGGCGCGTTGTGGAAATAGCTACACCTTGATTTCCAGTGTTCCGGGAGTAGATACTCTCGATGACATATCTTTCATTGTCCCGGAGTAAAGCTGCGATATCATAAATTTCTTCAGGAGCGTTCAGTTCAACAATTTTATCCTTTTCCGTGTGTTCGACATCGATAATATGGAAAGTGAACCCGTCACTCATTTTAGGGCTTAAAATTAGCCCTGCGCAGTACATGGGATCAACAAAGCCTAAGTAGAAAGGAAGGTTGTAGGCACCAGGATCAGTTTTGTCAGCGGCAAAAAAGAGGAAGGGCTCGTTGGGCCGCTCTTCAAATTCCATCTCGGCAACAGCAGGGCCCATTCCTTTTATGTTTCCGCTGAAGGAATCTTTCAACAGGTCCTGTCCTGCCCCATAAAGTCCTTGTTTTTTGGCAACTTCGGTCCCGGAAATAAATGCGTCCCAGGCCATTTTATGTATTTTTTCATCAGAGACGCCTCTCTCATGAGTGCTTAAAATTGCGATATCATCTCCAGTATGACTTATGAAGAAATCAATAATAAGATTCTTGCCGTTCTCCTTAACAAAGTTCTTGACTTCATCAAGAAGGGCCTGGCTGGGTGTTATGTGACCGCCAATGCTGCCTATGTCTGCTTTTATCACACTAAGGGTGATTTTCATAGAAACCTCCTCCTAGGCATATATTTTTTTGGGGGAAAAATCATTCTAATTTCTCGCTCCTCAAAAGTCAACAATAAGTGGAAATAAGTGGGGTCAGACTTGCAAAACTTGCATTATTTTGCCGAATTGAAATAAGTGGGGTCAGACTTGCAAAACTTGCATTATTTTGCCGAATTGGGGGTCAGGTCTCCACATAAGTGGGGTCAGGCCTCCCAAACTTCTGTAACTTAGATTTTTTTCGAAAATTGAAAATCCAAGTTTTCAAGGTCTGACCCCGTTTGGACTTGCATTATTTTGCCCCTGCCTTAAAGGTCGAGCAGAATTACCAAGATTTTGAAAGTCTGACTCAGCCGATTATTAGTTATACAAGTTTCGCAAGCCTGACCCCGTTTGGACAAGTTTCGCAAGCCTGACCCCGTTTGGATACAGCTGGCTGTAAAAGAGGACAAAAAAACAACTTAGAAGCTTCGCTTTAGCCTAATACTATTTGGCATAAAGATTGCAGAAGCTTTATATAGAATGTCCAGCAAAAGATCCTGTTTACGGAGGGAACCATGAGAACAAAGAAACTTGTTTCTCTCGGAGTTTTTGTTTTAATCCTTTTTATCCCCTGTTTCACTTATTCCAAATCCAATTATAAATATGTCTATTCGCCTGAAACAGATATCTATTTCGGACACATTAGCTACACTGAGGTCATGCATGATGGAAAAGACCCGGTAGTCCTGAGAGTGGGGGCGAAAGAGGCTGAAGTTGCTGTCCTTAATTTTCCTCTAGCCCCCGGAGATATTATCAGGACGACTGAGAGGAGAAGATGCGAAATTCAATTTGACACAGGAACAATCATAAGGCTTGACGTGGCGACGGAACTGAAGATTGAAACCATTCTGGCCCAGAGCCTCAGTTCATCGAAGAAGCTCACCAATTTTGTTCTTAATAAAGGCCAGGTCTACATCATGTATAAAAGGTATAGAATTCCTGAGATTTTTCAGGTGATAACTCCTACCGCTGCTGTGAAAATGAAAAACCGGACAGTGACCATGATAAATGTCAGAGAAGATGAAAGCACAGACATCCAGGTCAAGCTGGGGAGGGCCTATGTGGTCTACGGACCTGATGAGCAAAACATCGACGAAAAAAAGATAAAAAAGTTAGGGAAATTAACTATCACCAAAAAGCACCAGGCTCTTGAAGGAGAATACAAGGAGGATGTTGATTTTGAGCTTTGGAATGAATGGGTGAATACCAATTTCGAAGACCTTCATGAAGGAGTAAGTCCTATCCCCAAACCCATCCATAGATATCCCAAGGCTGTCATCTATTTTGCTCAAAAATACTCGAACCTCTATGGAGAATGGGTTTGGGACGATTTTTGCGGCTATGTCTGGCGGTCCTCTTACAACGATTATTACCCCTGGGGAAACTGGCAACCTTACTATTATGGGAGTTGGAGAGAACTTAACGGCCAGCTCTTCTGGGTGCCTGAAGAGAAGTGGGGCTGGGTTCCCTATCATCTGGGAGTCTGGTTATGGAGCAAGAAATATGGCTGGGTATGGATGCCTGGATCTGCCTTTGCTCCAGCCTGGGCGACTTGGGACCTCACCATGGATTATTATAGCTGGAGGCCCTGGACGTTATGGGATTGGAATTCCTCTTATTATGGCTACGGGGGAGGGATTGGTACGATTTCGGCCACGGGAAAAAGCGTAAAAAAGATTACAGTCATTAGTAAGAAACAGTTGAAAAAGAAAGGAGACCCTACCTACACAATGCCAAAAGAATTAAAGAGAGTCTACAAAAAGGCAATCTCGGCATTAAAGAGGGGAGATACGAGAGTTCTCGATTCCTTGGGTAAAATTCCTGAACATATAGTTATAGTAAAAAAACAAGATTTAAATTCAAGGAGAATCCAGGAGAAAGCCCTAAAGCTTCGAGAAATTCCCTTAAAAGAACAAAAAGAATTCCTTTCTAGGAAATCCTCTAAAAACGCTTATCAAGAGGCAGTTGATACTTTCAAGCTGAATGCCTTCAGAGGTTCTCTTAGGGATAATAAAGGTCAGATAGAATCTTATTACAGGGGTTATATAACTTCTTCATTGAACAAGAATAAGAAGTCCGCCTTTGATAAAGCAGGAAGCCTTAAGACTCAAAAGATGCCAGTTGGTTCCAAAATTAAAGTAAGCAAACCAAGAATCACTTCGCCCGCGAAAAAGACTTCACTTCACAAAGTGGAAAAGAGTATATCAAACATCTCAAAATCGACTAGCCTTGGCTCTTCCATGCGTTTCAGAGATTGGAATCCTGATGTTGGAATGGCCCGCAGAATAGGAGTTACTATCAAGTATTTCAGCAGAAACAATGAAATCCGCTGTCCGGAACTGCTCCTGTCTTCAAAGAATGTGGGTAGCCGCGGTTCTATCGGTCGCAAAGGGAGTTTTTCTTCCTCAGGAAGCGGCTCTTTCTCAAATTCAGGAGCGTCCTCTTCTTCGTCAGGATCCTCCTCTGGGTTCTCCCAGAGCACGGGCTCTTCAGGCAGCAAAAGCTCTGGAAGCAGCTCCAAAGGAGCCTCAAGCGGCGGCGCTGTGAAAAAATAGGAACAGAACAACTCTGACCCCATTTGGATGAGTTATGGGATAAAAAAATTGCTGAAACATGAAAATATGATCTGAGGGGCCTCGAAACAAAGAGAATAACTCCCGGCTTTTTTCTTAAAATCATCCAGAAATTCTGCTCTTAGGGGTTTTACGGGTTCGGGATTGAAGAGTAGAGGATTGATGTATCTTCCGTCTTTCTTGATTCTGTAGTCCAGATGGGGGCCGGTCGACTCCCCCGATGAACCCACGTACCCGATTTCCTGCCCTCCCTTGACTTTTTTCCCCTTTCTTACCCCTGCTGCATAACCTCTAAGATGGAGGTACATGGTTTCATACCTGTTTTTATGACGGACGCTGATCATGCGGCCTGAAGCTCCTCTCCGTCCGGCAAAAGTGACGGTTCCGTCTGCAGTTACCTGGACCGAGGTTCCGACGCTGGCCGCATAATCCACTCCGTAGTGGGGGCGGTAAACCTTGCGAATCGGATGCAGCCTCCTGCGGCTGAAGCGGGAAGTGATCCGGCTGTACCTTATCGGAGATTTCAGGAATTGTTTCCTTAAAGACCCGCCTTCAAGATCGAAATAATCCGAGCTTTTAGTGTCAGGGTAGGTGTAGTGGAAAGCCAGGGATTTCTTGCCTTGATTGACAAATTCTGCAGCTAGAATATTTTCGTAGCCGACAAATTCGCCGTTGAGATATTTCTTCTCGAATATGATTTTGAACGAGTCACCGCGGCGAAGATCAGCATAAAAATCGATATCCCAGGCAAAAAGTTCAGCGAGGTTAAGAGCCAGGATAACTCCCTCGTTTTTATCTCGTACGGCAAAGATGAGATTCTCCTTGATGATCCCCCAGATCGCCTTGATCCTTATATCATAGGGAGTTTTTTTTATTTCAGCTCCATAGGTGCCCTCTTTTTTTTTGATGTGAAGATAATTTTCCTCATTGATATCGTACTCTAAGGAAAAGAAATCTCCCTGTGGAGAGGAAAAAATTCTGAGCTCTTGGCCAGCTCTTATTTTGGCCAGGTCATAGACAGGTTTTACATCTTTTATCAATGCATGTATTTCAGCGGTGGAGAGATTGTAGGGCTTCAAAATATCTGTCAGGGTCATTCCTCTTCGGATGACCTCTTTTTTTTCTTCCAAAGGTGGGAGGACAAAAGAAACTTCTTGTTGCTGAGCATCTTTTTCCTCTTCGAGCAAAGGTTTTTCTTTATGAAGGAAGGTCAAAATAATGAATAGCGAGAAAGAGAGGAATATAAATAATAAAAGATGTATACGCCGAGTTTTTCTTTTTTTCTTATATGTCTTTATCTTGACTTGCATGAAGTATAATTATTTGGAGGAAGTCCTAAATAAAAAAAATAGTTTATTTCGCACCTTTAGTCAACATTGGGAGTTGTCTAAATTACTTTAAGCGGAGTATCAGCTCCCAAGCAAACACCCAGAGTGGCGGATAGCTCAGTATTTTTTATGAGATTCCTTAGCCTGTCATTGCGAGGGACGCGGAAGATTCCTTCGCCTGTCATTGCGAGCGACCGAAGGGAGCGTGGCAATCTCATAAAAAAAGGTTGAGATTGCCGCGTCGCTGTGCACCTCGCAATGACATATCCTATTAGATTGTCGGGCTGCGTACGCAACGACAAATATTGCTAAGGGATAAGCTTTATCAATATTTTTTATTTTTATCGGCGTCCAATTTTTTTAAATAGCTTTTTACCAACATAAGCGCCATTCCTGACAATCCTACCAGGCCGATTAGGTTTGTAAAAGCCATCATTCCATTGAATACATCACCGATAGACCAGGCCTCCTCAACCTTCATCACAGCTCCGGCGAAAATGACGAGGCAAAAAATCCAGCGGAATGGTTTCTTTATCCAGGAACCCAGGAGATATTTAAAGGAAATTTCTCCATAGTAAGGAACTGTAATCAAGCTGGAATATCCGAAAAGAAGAGAGCTCGCAGCTACGATAAGGCCTCCGTACTTCGGCAAGGCGGCGTTAAAAGCAGCAGCGGTCATCGCTGTGCTGGTGATTCCTGTGTTCCAGACTCCGGTTACAAGAACTGCTAAAGCCGTAAGGGAACAGATAACGATTGTATCAATAAAAACATCTAAAGAAGCGATTAATCCTTGCCGTACAGGTTCGCTGGTTTGGGAGGAGGCATGAAAGGTAGCAGCTGTTCCGGTTCCGGCTTCGTTGGAATAAGCGCCTCTGGCCAGGCCGTAACGGATAGCCCGTGCTACTGTCATACCTGCCACTCCTCCTGCGATAGCTGAGGGTTTGAAGGCTCCGACGAAAATGAGGTAGAAAGCGTGGGGGAGCTGAGGGGCAAAGGCTATTAAGGTAAAAAGGGCCCCAAAGATGTACAAGAAGACCATAAAAGGGCTTAAAAATGTTGTCACCTTAGCTATGGATTTAATTCCTCCGACGATTACCAGCCAGGTCAGAACAGCCAGGCCAAGGCCAGAAATCCACGGTTCTAATCCGAATTGTGTCTTTAAAGCCAGGGCTATTGAGTTGGATTGGATGGAAGTGGTTGCAAAAAGAGGCTTACAGCCCATAAAGAAAGCATATATGCCTGCCAGCCAGGGGAGTTTCAACCCATCTCTTATGTAGTACATGGGACCACCCGCCACAGAGCCATCTGGAGCGATTGTTTTAAATTTCTGCCCCAAAACAGCTTCAACAAGCTTTGTGGCCATGCCGACAAAGGCAAGGATCCACATCCAGAAAACTGCTCCGGGACCGCCCATGGCGATTGCAGTGCAGACTCCTGCGATATTTCCGTTTCCAACCGTGCAGGCCAAAGAGGTGGTTAAGGACTGGAAAGGCGTAATATCGCCCTTGCGCTCCTTTGCGGTTTCCCCAAAATCCTTCTGCCCAAGACCAAAGCGGAAAGAAAGTCCCAGACGGCGAATCTGAACAAAGCGCAGGCGGATGGTTAGAAAAAATCCTACTCCTAAGAGGAGGATAACCGTCTGAGGGCCCCAGACTATAGTGGCCATGGTGCGGAGGGCGTTCTCAAAAAAGTCCATATCTCTTTTTCCTATTTCAACTTTGTGTCTAAGCGCACACGATAATTCTTTTCCTCTGTGGCAAAAATTTTCCCCAGGATTCCTTTAAGATAAATTTATCGGTCCTTTCTTTTTTATGTTTTCCTGATTCATCCGAGAAAGCAAAAAAACTGGCATAGAGGATTAGTTTCCTTTCAAGTCTTTTTTTTATTCTTTTTTCTTTGGATTTCCTTTATTACCGCAGAATGGAGCATGAAAAAGTACCAAGAGCCTAAAAGAATAATAAGAAGGATGAATCTTGAAACATCTCCTTGAAGGAGAGAGTAGACAGCATAAACAAAAGTAGCAAGGAAAGCAAAAAGGTGAAAGAAGGTGAATATCCAGTCGAACATTGCAGTCAGGAGAAGTTCGGAACTCCGAAGATGACGGAATTATCAGCCAAAAAACTAATCGTTTTCCACCCGGCGGATGGAGATAATGGTTATGGTTTCCTTCGGAACATTCGCCCGGCCGCTTTTTGTCATTATTGTAACGTTAGCTATGGCATCAACGACGTCCATGCCATTTATAACTTTTCCGAAGACAGCATACCCGTATCCTTCAGGAGTATTGTTTCTGTGATCCAGGCCAGGATTGTCCACGTGGTTTATAAAGAACTGGGAAGTGGCACTGTCTTTGTCAGGCATTCGAGCCATGGCAATCGTTCCTCTTTTGTTTTTTAGCTTATTCGCAGCTTCGTTCTTTATGGTAGGCTTGGTTGATTTTTCTGTAAAATCCGGGGTTAGTCCGCCACCCTGAATCATGAATCCTTTCATCACCCGGTGAAATATTGTTCCATCAAAGAATTTCTCATCAACGTAGGAGAAAAAATTCTTGACAGTTATGGGAGCTTTATCTGGATAGAGTTCGATGGTTATATCTCCCATGCTTGTTTTCATGATTACTTTTGGATTGGTCTTGTTAGCTTGGATTGTTGTTGCAAAGGCCATGAGCACCCCCAATATTGAAATGATCAAAAAAAGCTTTTTAAACATGAAATTCTCCTTAATGATGTTTTACAGAATTGGCGAAATCAAGATATCATAAAAAAAGGGGACAGGCTACTTTTTTCTCAAACCCCTACAGAAGAATCCATACATGAGAAGGATCAGAACCGTTCAGTTTATTGATATATTCAAACAGGTGGGCTTGATGAATCAAGCCCCTACAGGAGAATCCATACAGAAGAAAAACCAAATGTATATATAAGAAAAATTAAAACCGTTCAGTTTATTGATATATTCAAACAGGTGGGCTTGATGAATCAAGCCCCTACAGAAGAATCAAATCCATACAATCAATTTGGATTTCATTAATCAATCGATACGGAATCGACAGGTGGGCTTGATGAATCAAGCCCCTACAGAAGAATACATACATAAGAATCAAGCCCCTACAATATTATATTGTTATTTTTGGTAGGAAGGGGCTGAGGCTGATCAATATTTTGTAAGATGAAACTTCTGCCCAGCCGGCGATTTCCTCTGCCGTAATTTTCTCTTTTCCCTGATTGCCGAGCAGAACGACTTCATCTCTGGGAGAAACGGGCGTGTTTTCTTCCAGAAGGGCAGCGCAGTGGTTGGCAGTAACAGCAGCAATCAGAGGAAATCTTTTTCCCTTGATTAAAACAAAAGCCTTATTGACGACATGGTGAGGGTAGCCGTCTGAATAGCCTACAGGAATAATGGCGATTTTTTCCATCTTTTGGGCGGTGTATTTTCGGTGGTAGGATACGGAATCTCCGGGATGGAGAGTTTTAACGTCCACAACCCGGCATTTTAGTTGAAGAACGGGCTTAAGGGCGAGTCTGTCTTCCTTCTGAGTTTTCTCCGAAGGGTAGTAACCATAAAGCGCTATCCCCGGCCTCACCATATCGAGATGGGAAGAGGGTAAGTCCAGGGTTCCATCACTGCTTGCAGCATGTTTAAGCCCTAAAGAAATCCCTTCTTTTTCTGCTTGTTTACAAATGTTCATAAATCGCTTGAGCTGTTCTTTGTCAAAATCGTCATCTTCGGTCAAGGCTGTCGAGATACCCTCTACCAGAATTCCCTTCAGCGAAGAGACAGTTTTTATATAAGGAAGAGCATCTTTGTAGGAAATTCCCATTCTTCCCATGCCTGTATCCACATGGATATGGACTTTAGCCTGCTTTCCAAGCTTGAGGGCAGCCTCGCTGAGGCTCAAGACATTTTTGTTAAACACGGATTGAGAGATATTGTTCTGAACGATTATCTTAGCATTCCCGCTGCCGAAAGGACCAAAATTTAGGACAGGAGTGGAAACTCCCTTTTCCCTCAACAAAAGGGCTTCCTGCAGCTTACCTACCATAAGATGAGCAATGCCGGCCTCTTCCAGGTGTCTTCCTATCTTGACTAATCCATGACCGTAAGCATTAGCTTTTATTACAGCCATTACAGGCACTTTGGCTACCTTCCTTATTTGGCTCAGGTTCCAGGTCATATTTTCCAGATTTAGTTCAATCCACGGATCACAGGTTTGCTGCGCAGCCGATTTTCCCCGAGATTTCTGAAGAGTTCTCCGCCTATCTATGGCATGAGCATAAAGAGAAGTTGAGCCTATTCCTGAGATTAGCAAAAAATTCCTTCTTGATATTTTCGACATTTTTTACTCCATGATAAGAATAACTACCCAGAAAGCGCCTCTTGGATATTTAGAATCTTTTTCGAAGCGAATGCCTATCCCGATTCTTTTATAGTAGATAAAATTCTCTTCAAATTGTGATTTTAATCCCCCGGGTAAAAGGGTAGGGTTTTCTGTGACGTAGGAGATTACTACTGCTCTCCCGAATCTCGGTATGGCTATTGATGAAGTATTCTTCTGGGCGTAGATCATTTTTAATGCTTTCTTTGCATTGGTTGCGAGCCCTATATCCTCTTTCAAGAGGAGAAGACCCTTGTTCTTTCTTGTATTATTTATAGTGCTGAGGACAATCTCCTTAAGATCTTTATTACTCCTTGACTTATACTCACTTTCTGGGAAGAGGAGTAGAGTAATAAAATAAGCGCCCCCAGGGGATTTTTCATGACGGCTAAAATCAATCCCCAAGCCTGCAGTCTCATAATTCTTATCTAAAAGTTTATCTTTGTACTTAGAATAAACATGATCAAAGGAAGGAGTCCTGCTATAAAAAACGTGGGTTTCTCCAAAATGAGATGGAATGGGCGGACGAGACCTATCTTTAGCTTCATTTGTCGAGCATTGTTGAGCAAATCTATTAGCTTCTGCTAAGAACAAAATAGGAGGAAGAGAATTCACCCGTCTTATCCTATTTATATTCTCTTCGACTTCCACTTCTGCCTCTATTCTCCCCTTAGGTGCCAGGGCTCGGATGAAATCCTGAGTAACGTAATATCCCTTATCCTTTATGAAGACTACTCCGATTCCTAATTCATCAAAGTCCGGATCCACAATATTTGCCCTGTGCCCGGGACTGTCCATGAAACCTTGGTGGATGAACTCAGATATAAACGTTTCGCTGTAAGCTACGTTCTCTCCACTTTTTATAAAATAGAATCCTCCTTCCACCAGACGCTCGCTGTAGGTTTCGCCAGAGGTTGAAAGATGAGATATATCTCCGCGAAGAGCCATATTCTGGCTGTGTTTTCGCGCATGAAGGCGCAGAGGCGGAGAAAATATAACTGGGGCGAGATCAAGTTTTTGCCTTTCTATGTTAACCAGATTAAAAAGATCCTTCTCCATAGTAGGGGCGTCTTTTTTTTGAGAATAGGACTCTTTTTCCTGTTTAAGACATAAGAGGTTTTTAGCACAGGGCAGGGCCAATAAAAGGAAAAGAAAGACAGGAATGGCAATTCTTTTCAATTGAACTTATATTTCCTTTACTTTTTCAAAATTTATCATAACATAAAAGGAGAAAAATGGAGAGGAGGTCAAGATGAAGAATAAAAAGCTTTTTTCTTTTTTATTTTTATTGGGCCTTGGTTATTTTCTTGCTGTCCAGAGCTTACCAGCAGAAGAGAAAGAAGAGGAAAAACTTCTTCAGAGTATGCATTCTATTTCCAGCCACAACCTCTTTGATTATGTGAAAGAGTTAGCTTCTGATAAGTACGCTGGCCGGCTAACCGGGACAGAAGAATACAATGCCAGTGCTGAATGGGTGGTTTCTCATTTTAAAAAGTGGGGGATTGCTCCTGCCTTAAGCCAGAACTCCTACTTACAGGCATTTCCTATTCCTTATACTCTGGTCTTTAAAGGCTGCGAGGTTTACCTTCACCTTCCCAGCAAAGGATCTGCCATAAAAAAGTACTATCAGTATGAAAGTGAATTCATCCCCGGCTCAACTTCTGGTTCGGGCGAAGTGACTGCTGAAGTCATTTATGTCGGTTATGGAGCCACTGCTCCAGAGCTTGGCTATGACGATTACAAAGGAGTGGATGTAAAAGGGAAGATAATTTTGATGGAAAGGGAGGCTCCTGTTTCTCCTGATAAGGATCCGGAGCTATTCAAGAAATGGCGTCCTTATTCCTTCCATCAGTATAAAATGGAGAACGCCGTTGCGCACGGCGCAAAAGGGATGCTTTATAACTATGGCCCTATCTCCAATCCGAATAATTCATACGACAAAGGTTTTATATACAGCCATGTCGGCAGCGCGGTTGTCTCGGATGTTTTTTCGGGCACAGGGCGGAAACACAAGAATGTTGTCGCCAAAATTAAAAAGACATTAAAGCCTCAGTCTTTTGCGACTGGTAAGACCTTCACCATAAAGAATATTACCGAGCATCACCCTGAAGGCGTTGGCTATAATGTAATCGGCATTCTTGAGGGATCTGATCCTGTTCTCAAAGAAGAGGTGATCATTCTGGGCGGGCATCTTGACCACCTCGGTCGCTGCTATGAAATCATGCCCGGGGCTAGTGATAATGCTTCGGCAGTCTCAGTCATAATGGGAATTGCAGAGGCTATGTCTAAATGCCCCATCAAGCCCCGTCGCTCTGTGATGTTCCTTTGCTTTGGTGCTGAAGAGCAAGGTATTGTCGGGTCCGGGTATTACCTCGAGCATCCTGTCGTGCCTCTTGAGAAAACTCTGGCTTTTGTTAACATAGATGGCGTTGGCTGTGGGGATAAATTAGAAGCCTTAGCCGCAAAAAATTACCCTGAGTTCTGGAAGTTTATTGAAAAGGCAAATCAAAAATATATCCATCGTGTCGTAAATCCTGGTTATTTTGCCAACATAGCTCGGCCAAGGCTCGATGCAGCCCGTTTCATGTGGAAAGACGTTCCAAGCATATCCTTCAGCGCCTACGGATCTCGCTCTTACTACCACATAACAAAAGATGATGTAGACATGATAACTCCAGAAATCATGCAAGACCTGGCTCAGCTCCTGTTTATAGCAACGCTTGATATGGCCAATCAGGATTCGCTTGATTTCAGAAAATGATAGGTGTCTGAAATGAGATTTCATCTTCCTACCAGGATCTTTTTCGGCTCGGGTATGATTTCCCGGATTAAAGAAATAGTTGAGGAGGACTTTAAAGATGCCAGTCTTTTTCTGGTCACTGATAAAGGGATTAGAGAAGCAGGCATCGCCGATAAAGCCCTCAGCCATTTTCCGGGGATTCCCGTATTCGATGAAGTTGAGCAAAACCCTAAACACACCACGATCAACAGGGCTGGAGAAATAGTCCGCAAGATAAAGCCAGATCTGGTGATCGGTCTCGGCGGAGGGAGTTCCCTGGATGCTGCCAAAGCCATAGCTTTGCTGGCAACCAATCCCGGTAAAATAGAAGATTATGAAGGAAAGGGAAAATATAAATCACCTCCTCTTCCGGTTCTCGCCATTCCCACGACCTGCGGCACGGCAAGTGAAGTGACCTGGGTTTCTGTAATAACCCACACCGAACGGATGTTTAAGATGAGCATAAAAGGTCCTCATATGTTTCCTGCAGTGGCTCTCGTCGACCCTGATCTGCTCATTACGCTTCCTCCTCCTCTCGTTGCCTCAACCGGTTTAGATGCTCTAACCCATGCGGTAGAAGCTTATACTGTAAAACCTGCGACTTTTCTCACGGATATTTTTGCTCGTGAGTCCCTGAAGCTCATTTTCGAATCGCTTGAGAGAGCTTACGGAAATATAAAAGGTGATAAAGAGGCAAGGGAGAAAATAATGCTGGGCAGCACACTTGCCGGACCAGCTTTCTGCAACAGCGATGTCGGGGCTGTTCACTGTGTAGCTGAAGCTGTCGGCTCCCTTTTTGATACTCCCCATGGCGTTGCCAACTCAATCTTTCTTCCCTTCGTTATGGAGTTTAACCTTCCGGTCGCCAAAGATCGCTATGCTGAAATAGCTAAGATAGCAGGAGTTGAAGAGAAAGATAACGAGACTGCAGCACGGGAATTGATCCGGATGATTAAATTCTTGTCCAGCTCTTTGAATATTCCTTCCTTCAAGGAATTGGGTATAAAAGAGAATCAGTTTCCTGAAATTGCCCAAAAGTCGTTCGAGAATAATTCAAATCCTTCTAATCCGAGAGAGGCAGGAGTTGAAGATTATTTAGAAATCCTAAAAAAAGCTGCTTAATTGGGGTCAGGTCTTGTTTTTTGCTTTTTGTCATAATATTATTTAGCGAATGCTAGCAATTTCTTTTCGATGCCCTCTTTTCTCGTCTTATTACTATATTTCAAAAGTTGAGATGCAAAAAACAAGACCTGACCCCCAAGGATACAAATGGGAGTCAAAAAATAAGTTCTATTTCCGCAGTGATGCTTTAGTAAAAACATGCTCCGGGATGTCGGCGTTAAACTCGATGGATTCGAGGATAAACTCCGTGCCCTTCCCACTTTTAAGTACATCTTTGAAGACCATGCGGGTCGGAACCCAACGGTTTTGGATCCGGCTGACCTCCTTCGCTTCAAAGGTCTTGAGAAGTTTCCCGCTCCTGGCAAAGCGATCCTCCCTTAGAGAAACGAACCTTTCCTTGTCCACCCAGATTTTCCTTGAATGGTAGGCAATATTGCCTCCCTTGGAAGTCAGCTCTAGCACCCAGCAGGGGCGTTCAAGGATTACCTCTTCGGCAGCAACTTGAGCGTCATATATCTTTTGTAAATCCTGATCTTCCATCATATCTTCGTAGGAAAGATCCGATCCCATAACAGACTGTCGCATCATGTGTCCTGAGATTTTTATCGTTCGATTCGTCGAGGGCATCACGAAGGCCGTCAAGGCGACCGATCATGCGGCAGTAGCGACCGACTTTTTTCGTCTCGCCGATCGAATCGAGGTCGGCGACCTCCGAGGTAGTGCCGCCATCACAGC
>LAZR01000638.1_pt1 | contig 25548 bp, 25 predicted proteins | sample 329461 | NCBI WGS metagenome assembly LAZR01 (sample SAMN03002196, study PRJNA259156) | marine sediment metagenome | biome: sea floor; feature: Hydrothermal impacted sediments; material: marine sediment; isolation source: Loki non-amplified sample from Loki's castle hydrothermal vent sediment ...
GCGCCCGATCTGCTGGTACAGGCGACGGATCTGTTAAAGCAGTTTCAAGCTCTGACGGGGCCTGAAAATCAAGCCTATGTCACCCGCATCTTGCGCAATCTGGATGCCTCCTCGTCGCGGCTGGATCAGGCATTGACCGATTTCTCGCAGATCAGCAGAACCGTTGGCGATGCCACTGCCCAAATATCACTGTTCACTGGCAAGCTGGACAGCATCGGTGCTGCGGTCGCAATAACGCTGGAGAATGCCAACGCAGCATTGGCCTCGGCGCAGCGCACTTTCGAGTCTGCCGACACCGCGCTTATGGCATCTGGCACAGCGATTGACAGTGTAGAAAAGACGTTCACGGAAGCCCAAACCATCCTGCGCGACACCCTCCCGCAAATGCTCGATCAGATAGCGGCGGTGGTGGCGCGGTCCGACAGTGCCATCGCCGATCTGCAACACCGCTCCGGTACGACGCTTGACGGGTTTGGCGAAACCGCCGCGCTGCTCAACGCGCGCCTTGCCGAACTTGAGCAAACCTTGAACGGTGCCAGCACCGCCTTTGCGGCCGTCAGCGAAGCGTCAGACAGCTTCGGTGCGCTGGTCGACGGCGACGGCACGCTGCTGGTCAGTGAAGCGCGCGATGTGCTGGCGGATGCCAAAACCGCGATTGCTAAGATCGAAGCCGTGGTGATCGACGATCTGCCTTCGGTGATGGAGGACATTCGTACCGCTGTTGCAACCGCCTCTGGCGTGGTCGACCAGATCGCGAGTGATATAACAGGGGTAACAGGGCGGTTTGATCCGATAGCAGATCGCGCCGAAGAGGCGCTGGCTTCGGCCAACACTTTGCTACAGCGTGCGCGGGTCAGCCTTGCCACGCTTGATACCGCGATGATCCGCGCCCAAGGCACGCTCGGTTCTGCAGAAACAGCATTCGACGCCGCCACGAATGTCTTGCAGACGGACATCAGCCCCGTGCTGACCGATATACGAACCGCGTCAGAGCGGATCAGCGTGGCGGTGGAAAGCGTGACCCGCGACATTCCCGCCATCTCTGCTGAGTTGCGTGCATTGATTGCCCGCGCTGATGCGGTGGTGAAGCAGGTTCACGGGGCGGTTGCGGCCAGCGCGCCGGGCATCGGAACCTTTGCTAAGACCGGATTGCCAGAGCTTACACGGCTCAGTGCCGAGGCGCGCAATCTGGTGACTACCCTGAACAATCTTGTACGGCGGATCGAGCGCGACCCCGCGCGCTTTCTGCTTGATGACCGTGTTCCAGAATATAGGAAATGAAGCCATGCCTCCACTAACTCTCACACGCCGGATCGTCCTGTTTGGGGCTGCTTCTGCCCTCGGGGGTTGTAGCGCGGTGTCGGCGCTGAATTCAGCCGCACAGCCGCTGGATACCTATGATCTCTCCCCTGCGGCGGGTGCCAGCGCTGGGCGGCGCACCTCGCACACGTTACTGGTGGCGCGGCCCGAAGCTTCGGCGGCCATTGCGACAGACCGCATCATGGTCAAACCCGATCCGGTTTCGATCACCTATTTGCCCGACGCGCGCTGGGGCGATGAGGCTCCGCTGGTTTTACAGTCGCTCCTGATACGCAGCATCTCGGCGACCGGGCGAATTGGCTATGTCGGACGCAGCGAGGGCGGACCGATCCCTAATTCGGCGCTTTTGGTACGGATGGATGCTTTTCAGGTGAATGTGATGCCGGACGGCACGATGCACGCCACTATCGACATCGCGCTGACTGTGTTGGATGACCGTGACCAACGGGTGATCAGCACGCGCAGCTTTGAACAGGCGGCGCGCACGGCAAATGATAGCCCCACAGCGATCGTATCCGCGTTTCAAGCGGCGCTGGACCAGCTCTTGCCTGAGATGGCGGATTGGGTTTTGCAGAATGCGTGAAGTGAGTACGGTGAAAGTGGGTCGTGATGTTACGGTGCCTCAAACGGGAAAGTTATCTTCCTCCGGCTCCTTACTGTCAGGCTGCGCGTCGCCATCAAGCCAAGCCTCTGCAGCCGCGACATCGGAAAGTGCAAAGCTTTTGATCTTAAGGGACGGAATTAACGCGCCTTCCAACTCCGATGCCGTCCGGATCCACGCTGTGTCCGAGAGCACGGCACATCGGTCGAAAGTTTTGATCAGCGGCAGCAGTTGCGGCATGCGTTGAAACTCAATCGCCATTGCGCCCAAGGTGGGCATCGCGAAATCGCTGATCCGGTAGAAGAGCTTGCCGTGGGTGATGTCCTTGCTGACCTCGAGAATTGCGTCGAGCGCTGCGCTCATCTCATCCGCATCCAGAGCACCGGACAGGTTGATATCGACGCGGTCGGCTGAGGGTTTCGATACGTTCAGCATGTTCTCTATTCTCCTGGTTGATGCGGAAAATCATGCACGAAATGGTGACTGGGCTTATTGATGCAGATCAACAAATGCGCAGGTGCTGGCAGGGAATTTTAGGCCGCCCGAGTTTGTGAAGATCAACGCCAGCCCTAAACGCCATGATAGTCTGAAATCACACTGGATGATTGGACAATCGGCAGATGGAGTTCAAAGATTACTATTAGACACTAATGTGAGCGCGGGAGACACCAAGAAAGCGTTCCGAAAAGCCGCGCGCAAATATCACCCTGATATTAGCACAGATGCGGGGACGCTGGCAAAACCTATATCTGGATTTGCCCCTCACGTCTTGGGAAGCGGCACTCGGCGGGCATGTGGTGATGCCGACACTTGGCGGCAAGGTTGATCTGCGTATCCTTAAGAACGCGCGGTCCGGCCAAAGGATGCGTCTCAAGGGCAAAGCGCTGTCCGGCGCACCGGCGGACGATATCAATGCCACCCTGAAGGTCGTCAATCCAAAGGTCACAACCGAACGGGCGCCTGCGGTTTTTGAGCAGATGGCCGAGAAAATGCCGTTTGATCCGCATGCCCATCTTGGAGGGACCGGAAGATGAAACAGACCAGATCGCACAGTGATATCGTTGATGCCTTATCTTTGCAGGACCTGTGCCGCTTTTGTCAGGCCGAAGAGACTTGGGTGATCGAGCTGGTGGATTACGGCGTGCCGGGACCCGTTGGCAGCAACCGCGGCAACTGGCGCTGTGTTGGGGCCAGCAATGCGCCGGCCAAAAAAGCCCGGCGGCTTAAGAGCGATCTCGGCATCAACACGGCAGGCGCCGCGCTTGCGTTGGAATGGCTTGAAGAACGTGATCACCTCCTGCGGCGGCTTGCCCAGCATGAGGCGCTTTGAGTGCGGTGCCAGAAAGGATGGTGACGTCCGAGGGGCCCCACAAATGATCTTTGCCGGACCAATCGTTGAACTGGTCCGGTCTGTGACGTGATTACTTGCTGAACAACACCGGCAGTTTTTGATCCCGCAGCAGCGCGTATGACGTGGCACCGAGGACAAAGTCATAGGTCCGCGAATGACCGAATGCGCCGGTCACAATCAAATCCGCGCCTTTCTCGAATGCCGCCTTGTTAAGGACGTCTGCGATGCTGTGGCCTTCGGTATTGCGATACTCCAAAGTGGTCTTCAGCCCGTGCCGTGCAAACATCGTCACGATGTCCAGCGCGTCGCCATCGGTCATCGGGTCCTTCGGCGCGGTGCCGACACGCAGCACCGTCAGGTTTGCGTCCGCATCAGCGACCGCCAGCACATCATGTGCCGCGCGCGCCGATTCTCTGGTGTCGCTCCAGCCGAGTAAGATGTTGGCACCGATCTCGGGACCGTCATAGCCCAAGGGCACCACAATCACGGGCCGCCCGCTTTCACGGATTACCGCAACCTGCGCATGGCGCGGGTCGACACGGTCATTCTCGCGGCCTTCGTGCGCCATGATCACAAGATCAGCGGCGCGCGCGCTTTCCACCATTCGCTCGTCGGCTGACACTGTGTCAGCGCGGACCAGGCGGAATTCCTTGACGAAATCTTCGTTTCTGGTGTGTTTGACGAAGACCTCTTTGATTGCCTCGGAGTCTTTTTGCTGGCTGTCGTTAAAGGCTACGAATGTGAATTCCGGGATGTGCATCGCAATGCCGGGATAGGCCAGCAAAGCGTCGAGTGTGTGAAAGCCGACCAGATGCGCATTATGCTTGCGCGCCATCGGGACCGCGACCTTCAAAAGCGTTTCGGTGTTCTCCGGCGTGGTCAGGCAGACCATTATTGTCTTGATACCCATGATCGTTTTCCTCTTATCCGCTGTGTTTGGCATGAGGGGAGGCTAGCAGGGTCTGCAGCCAGCCAATTGATCCCGGTCAATAAATATCGACGTAGTATGAGCTGCCGTCAGGTGTGGGGGCGACCTCCGGCGGGACACAATCACGCGCGCAGAGGCCGCAGGGAATTGGTTCCCTGCGGCCTTCTCGCAATCTGTGCACATGAGCGGTGTCAGCGGCAATCGCCCCGCGCCAAGCCCTTCAGGGCCGTCGGGCGTTGAATGATTACCGTGTGGTTGTTGTTGACCGCGATGATCTTGCTTTTGCGCAACTGGGTGAAAGTCCGGCTGACGGTTTCCGTGGTCAGTGCCAGAAAGTCGGCAATGTCGGCACGGTTCATTGGCAGGGTCACACTGCGGTAAGCACCCGACTCTGTCCCGACACGTTCATCAAGCATACACAGGAACGACGCGAGCTTTTCACTGGCCGATTTGCGCCCCAGCACCATGAAATGATCCTGCATGCTACTGATCTCGCGCAATGCTGCTTGCAGAAAGGCGGCGTGGAGGATCCGGTCGCCTTCGCCGCGTTCCAGCGCTGATCTGCGGAACGGCTGCAAACGCACATCAGTCAACGCCTTGCAGTCCGTGTGATGGATGCCGTTCGAGGAGAACCCGATAATGTCGCCGGGATAACCAAAAGCGATCACTTGGCGGCGGCCATCGGCCAGTAACCGCGTCAGCCGTAAAACGCCGGAAGTCACCTGATACAGAAACTCCATATCGTCGCCTTCGTAGAACAAATACGCGCCGGGTTTCAGGTGGGTTTCCGCCTTCTGAGGCTGGGATGTTTCTAGAGGCAAATAGGCGGCGGGGGCGGCAGTTTGGACGGGAAGGGAAACGAACATCGCAATAAGGCTCCTGTGTATCTCAAGGCCACCTTGCGTTTGCGATGTAATCGGGGTTCTGCCAGAATTGCGATTAATTGTACTTTTTTGTATCAAGTCTACCTAACTGCCAGTATCGCGCATATAAATAGATCACTCTCACGTGGCGGGAGACCTTATGCCAGACCAGACTATCCTCGTTGTGGACGACGACCCCAAGATCAGAACCCTCCTGCGAAATGTACTTGAGGACGACGGTTTTGTCGTGTTTGAGGCGCAGACTGCGGCTGAAGTCATGCAGGTGATCGAAACCACGCCGGTCAGCCTGATCACGCTGGATATCCATCTGGGCTCGGAAAACGGCATCGAACTGGCGCGCCAGATCCGGCGGGTGTCGCAGGTGGCGATCATCATGGTAACGGGCAAGGACGATGTCATTGACCGGGTAGTCGGGCTGGAAGTCGGCGCGGATGACTACATCACCAAACCTTTCCACGTGCGCGAATTGATCGCGCGGATCAGAAGCGTTTTGCGTCGGGCCGACGGGCAAGAAGGCGCACAGGACGTGGTGGTGACCGCAGCGCAAGCGGCCCCGAGCGGGCAGGACAGCGTGCATTTTACCTTTGACGGCATGACTGCCATCCCCGACCAGATGAAGCTCTTGGACCGCAACGGGGCCGAATGCGGGCTGACCAGCGGAGATTTCAAACTGCTCGATGTCTTCCTGAACAGACCCAAGCGGGTGCTGTCGCGCGATCAGTTGATGGACCTGACCGGTGGCACCGAATGGAGCCCGCTGGACCGTGCCATCGACAACCAGATTGCCCGCTTGCGCAAAAAGATCGAACGTGAACCGTCTGACCCTAAGTTGATCAAAACCGTGCGGGGTATCGGCTATACTTTTGCCAGCAATGTGGTCATCGTTCAATCAGTGGAGCCATCCGCCAAAAGCGCCTGAAGCCTGTGCGCCAGTTCGGACTGCCGGTAAGGTTTGTGCAATATCCTGTAGGGTGCCTGATCTGTTGACGCACCTGCAATGACATCACTGGCATAGCCCGAGGTCAGAAGGACATTTAACGCAGGGAATTCGGCGGTGATTTTCGCCGCGAGGTCATAACCGTTCAGCGTGCCGGGCATCACCAGATCGGAGAAGACCAGATCAACCACTGCGCCTTCTCGCAGGAGTTGATAGGCCTGATCGCCGCTTTCCGCTTCCAGCGTCGTAAACCCGAGATGCCGGATGCGTTCGACCGAAAGCTTGCGCACTTTCGGATTGTCCTCGACGATCAGCACGGTCTCGCCATTGCCGTGCGGCAGCTTTGAAGGCGCATCAGTAAAGCCGTCCTCCTCGCCGCCATGCGCTAACGTCAACAGCGCCGGAAAGTAGAGCCCGAAGGTGCTGCCCTGATCGGGCTCGCTGTAAAGAGTGACATGCCCGCCCGACTGGCGGACAAAGCCGTAGACCATGGCCAGCCCCAGTCCGGTGCCGCCTCGGTCGGACTTGGTGGTAAAGAACGGCTCGAACGCGCGTTGCTGCGCCTCAAGGCTCATGCCCTCTCCGTTGTCGCTGACCGACAAGCGGACATACTTGCCCGCCTCGATATCCGCCTCTTGCGCTGTGGAGGTACCGTCCAAGGTGACGTTCTGGATCGTGACCCGCAACTCGCCCCCTGCCCCCATGGCGTCCCGTGCATTTAGCGCGAGGTTCATCAGCGCCGATTGCAGCTGAACAGGGTCGATCATTACATCATCCAGACTGTCGGCAAAGTCGGTTTTGATGAGGTAGGTGGCCCCGAGCGTGCGTTTGAGCAGTGAAAGCGTGGTGAGGCAGAACTCGCGCAAATCCGCCCGTTCGGGTTTGAGATTGCTTTTGCGGGCAAAGATCATCAGCCGCGACGTCAGGTCCGCGCCAAGCTCGGCGGACTCAAGCGCGTCCTTGATCAGAGGCAATTGCCGCGCATCGGCCCCGCGCATTTCCAGCAATTCAAGATTGCCGACGATGACCGTTAGCAAATTATTGAAATCATGGGCAATGCCGCCCGTAAGCTGGCCAATCGCATCGAGCCGCTGTGACCGCGCCAGCGCATCCTCAGTGGCTTTGCGGTCGGTCAGATTGTGCAGAATGCCGATGAAAATGCGTTGCCCGCCAACTTCGGCGTGGCCTACTGACAGATGCAGTGGGAATACCGAGTGATCCTTGCGCTGGCCCTCGACGTCGCGTCCGATCCCGATGATCCGTTTTTCGCCCGTTTCGATATGATGCGATATGAAGCCGTCGTGCAATTCAGCCAATGCCCGTGGCATCAGCATGTTCAGGCTTTGCCCGACCATTTCGGAAACTTCATACCCGAACATCCGCGCCGCGGCCGCATTGGCGCGCAGCATCTGGCCCTGCCCGTTCGAGACGATCATCGCATCCACCGCCGCCTCGAGGATGGCGTGAAGAATTGCACTGTCTTCTCTGGCATTGCTCATCTTCGATCTTCCTTTTGTCCGATGCGGCACATGCAAGCGTAACGGCAAGCGCGTGAAATGACCTGTTACACAAGTCCGCAGCTTTGATCTGTCAAATCGGGGCTAAATACAAGGCGGCAGGCAAAAACAGGGGGCGGTACGGTCGTCTAATCGCTATGCGTTGGATCGACTGTTTCAGGTCGGCGACAGCGCATTTTTTCGGGGTTAAGGTGTCGTGTCAGGTCAGCCAAAGTAACGACACCGCGCAACTGGTGGTCCTGCATCACCATGAACTTGCGGCGGCCCGTGGTCAGGATCATTTCCAAAAGCTCAGAGACCGCAAGATCAGGCGTCACCATGGGACTTTGCTCCAGACCGACGAAAACATCCCCCACCCGCGTATTGCCCCAATGCTCACGGTCAATACCGCAGAGCACGGAAGCGTCCATGTGCCCCAGCAGAACGCCGTCTTCAACCACCGGGACAAAGCTGACATTGTGGCGCAGCATCGCGAGATTGACGAAGTGCGAAAGGGTCGTGTCGGGGTTAACCGTGACTGGATCGGGGGTCATGATGGCGCGCACGGATTTGCCGGAAAACACCGCGCGCGCCATTTGTGCACTGGAACTCGCCCTAGCTGCGACGAGCATAAACCCTCCGATCATCAGGTGCCAAAGTCCTAGGGCGATGGCCCCGCCGAACAACGCGACCACCCCCAGCGCCATGATTAAATAGGCAAAAATCTCACCAAACCGCGCGGCAGTCTTGGTTGCGGCCAGCACATTGCCATTGCGGTGCCAGAGATAAGCCCGCAACACGCGCCCGCCATCCAGCGGAAAAGCGGGCACCAGATTGAACAGAGCCAACACCAGATTAATTATCGCAAGATAGGAGAACACCTCGGCTATGGGCGCTGCCGTAGAGGATAGCCAAACCGATTGCGCGAGTATCCAAAAGCCAAATGCCAGCGCGATGGACATCGCCGGACCAGCGAGCGCGATCCAGAATTCGTCGCGGGCCGAGGAAGGCTCTGCGCCTAGCTCGGCCATCCCTCCGAAAATAAACAAGGTGATGCTCTTAATCGGGACGCCAAGATGTCGGGCCACGACAGAGTGGGCCAGTTCATGCAGCAAAAGGCACGAAAACAAGCCCAACATTGCGACCAGCGCCATGCTCAGGTGGGTTGCTTTGGTCGTATCTGGCAAAATTTTTGGGAAATAGTGCTGCGATAGGCTCCATGTCACCAGCGACGCAATGACCAGCCAGCTGGGATCGACTTTTATGTCGAACCCTTTAATTGAACAGAGTTTCACTGCGTTGGAAAACATTGGCGACCCCGTAGCTGGCCTTACCCTACCCGTGTTTGAGCGGCTTCGGATTGATCTGGCTCAATGCACGCTTTGAAAGTAAAAATTTCTGTCGAGTAGGCAGGCGGAGCAACGGGGACATGCGCTGTGATTCAGGGTTGATGTAGATCAAATCGCGCTGCGCAGTTTGGTCTAGGGTGATCGCAACATGCAAACCAACCCAAAAGGAGAACGAGATGAACGTTAATGTTGGCAAAGCTGATCGCGTGTTCAGGGCCATCCTCGGCCTTGTGCTGATTTTCGCCCCGCTTTTGAATATGCCCGCGATCTGGTCCAATGCAGCGCTGGCCTATGGCACCATGGCCATAGGTTTGGTGCTTGTCGCGACCGCCTTGTTCCGTTTTTGCCCGCTCTACCGCATCATTGGGTTTTCGACCTGCAAGAGCTGAAAATTGGGGCTTTCGCGGGTACTGTCGCAAACTTTTCGGGCTTTCGACCGCGCAATCGCGGCAAACCGCGCCCCGGACAAGGTGGGCATCAATAAGAGTAGAGCCAATCTGGCTGGCCTGCATGCCGTAGACGTAAACTTGAAATTCATAGAGACAGGGGCGATCATCAAAATCCTGCAAGTCAAATACCTGAATAACACTTTTGAACAAGGCCAACGCCTCATCAAGCGCATCACCGCTCCGATGTTGGCCTTCCTGGCCTTCCATTCCGCTGACGCAACCATCGCCAGCACCGAGGCTGTACACATGATCCGCAAAGGCCAGTTAGGCGAAAACGGTCTTTCCGCCTTCCAGCAGTTCGCCGCTTTCGCAGCATAATCAGGTCCTGAAGTTGGTCAATCTGAGCCGACGCGGAAATTTGCGACACAACCGCTCATACCGCTACGGGCTGCGAACCAAGGGCTGACATTAAAAAGAGCCTCGAAAGTTGTGTCGGGTACGATAGGAATGACCTTGTCCGTCGACAGGCTCGAGGCAGATCTAAGTGCCTCGTAGCTGCGGTCGATGAAACGTTTTCAAAGGATAGCCGACTTTGAGGCACTTAACAGCTTTACGCTGTACGTCCCCGCATAAGGCCTGGATGTCTCTGACCGCTCTAATCTGTTGCTAGCATCAACCGCAAGCGCTGCGGAGCAGCTTCAATTAAGCTGACATCTATTCTCGGCGCAGCTATTTAGACAATCCACAGACTTCGCGCATCAACAACATTCGACACGGCTGAACCCGCGCGTAGTCGAACCATGCTGCCTGCGCCTTAGGGGGTTTCAGATGCCCGCTAAGTTCTACCATGATCTCGTTTCCAGTCGCCTCCCGCATCAGTTTCTTGACGAAGTCGCCGGGCCTATCACCGCGCAATCCGTAGCTCCAGAAGGTGTAGGCACGATGTTTTTGACCTCGGAATGCGGCTAGTGGAAATCAACAGAATGGTCCCGCGTGGAGCGCTGCGGGCGGTTACTGAAACGCAGGACGGTCCCGCAACGCGCCCGACATACCAGCATCGGCGTATTCTTTGACGATCTGATACCCGTTGTGCTCCGCGTATTTGCGGCATTCACTGAATTGGTCATCTACGGACTTCGGATTTTGCATATCTGTCGAACAGCGCGCATAGGTTGCCACAAGAGCCTTATCGTTCATTCAAAATCTCCTGAAGTCCGAAAGCTGCGGTGCCTTCGGCAACCAGGTCGATCAGATTTGTGAGGGTCATTCGCTTCTCCTTCGATTGTGGACACCAGAAACCAACAATACGATGAAGATATTTCCCATTGGATTTCGCGGCCGGGCGACGTTTGAACCGGCTTCAATGCACAAGTCATTCCGTTACCTTTGCCGATGGTTGGTTTGCACCGAAAGTATTGACCAACATACTGCGCGCTCTTGTTTTGAGGCTGTTAACCACGCTGAACAGCGAAGGCACGAACAGAAGCGACAGCACTGTCGATAAAAGCAGCCCACCGATCACGGCCACGGCCATTGGTGCACGAAACTCCCCGCCTGTTCCAACCGCGAGCGCCGAAGGTACCATCCCGGCGGTCATGGCGATTGTCGTCATGATGATAGGCCGCGCCCGCTTGTGGCAAGCATCAAGCATGGCGGATGCCTTATCGACGCCCCCCGACATGGCCTCAAGAGCGAATTCCACCAGCATGATGGCGTTTTTCGTAACAATCCCCATCAGCATAAGGAAGCCGATGATCACTGAAAGGCCGATGCCCGATCCGTAGATGTAGAGCGCGAAAATCGCCCCACCGATGGCAAGCGGCAACGACAGCAAGATGGTGATCGGTGTCACGAAGCTGGAGAACAGTAGCACCAGAACGACGTAAACCAGCAAGATACCAGCCCCCATAGCGAAGCCAAACTGGGTGAAGATATCCCCCATTACTTCGGCGTCACCCGCGCTTTGGATTTCAGTGCCTTCGGGCATATCCTGGGCAATGGGCAACAGGTTGATTGCCGCCGTTGCTTCGCCCAATAGCGCACCGCCCGCCAAATCTGCCTCGACTGTGGTGCGGAATTGACGGTCATAACGTTCAATAGAGCTGGCACCAGTCGCCAATGCCACATCTGCAACCGCACCAAGTGGTACTGGTGCGCCCGTGGTGCTGGGAATGCGCAAGCCGCCCATTAGCATCAGATCGTTTCTGACGTTTTTTGACAGCCGGACCAGAATAGGAATCTGGCGGGTACCAGTGTTAAATTGCGCGACATTCGCACCGCTGTCGCCAATTGTGGCAATTCGGATGGTATTGGCCAGCGCCGCTGCGGTGACGCCCATTTCGGCGGCCAGTTTTGCCTTGGGGGTGATCTGGATTTCAGGCCGGCTCAGCGCCGAAGATGTTGATGCGCCAGAAACCTCTGGCAGCGTGTTCATGGCCGCTGCGAGATCACGCGCCGCGGCTGCGGCGTCTTCTTCAGTATCGCCCAGAACGCTCATGGCGATATCGCGGGCGCCGCTGTCATTCAACACGGTCAGGCGCACGTCGGGAAAGTCGGTCAACATGTCGTCGATCTGGTCCTGAATGACGAAAGAGCTACGATCACGGTCGCCTTTCTGCCCCAAGTTGACGATGATATTGGCTTTGGTATCCGAGCTTCCGTTGACGAATATATTCGCGACTTCCGGAATGGCTTGAACGATCTCGGTGACGGCGCGCGCTGCGGCGCGGGTTTCGTCCATATTTGATCCCGGAGGAAGCTCCAGCGAGATATTTGTGCGTCCCGTATCAGCAGGTGGCACGAATTCAGTCGGCAAGAGGGTGGCGGAGAAGATCGACGCCGCGAAGATACCGACACCCAACAGCAGGGTGACCGTCCTGTTGCGCAGGGTCCAGCGCAGGATCGACATATAGCCGCGCATGATGAAGCCGTCGTTTTCATCCTCGGGCTTGATCCCGTCGCGCAGGAAATATGCGGCCATCATCGGCGTGATCAGGCGTGCCACCAGCAACGAGAACAACACAGCCACCGCCACAGTCAAACCGAACTGCTTGAAGAACTGCCCCGCGATGCCCGACATAAAGCTGACAGGCAAGAAGACCGCGACGATGGTAAAGCTGATCGCAATAACGGTCATGCCGATTTCGGACGCGGCCTCTTCGGTCGCCTCATAGGCGGGCTTGCCCATCTGGATGTGTCTGACGATATTCTCAATTTCGACGATGGCGTCATCCACCAGAATGCCGGTTACCAATGTAATGCCGAGCAAGGAAACTGTGTTGAGCGAAAAGCCCAAGTAATTCATCACGATAAAAGTCGGGATGATCGACAGCGGCAGTGCAACCGCCGTAATGATCGTCGCGCGCCAATTTTTCAGGAACAGGAAGACCACAATAATGGCCAGAGCCGCACCCTCATAAAGCGTATCCATCGCCGAGTGATAGTTACCCTCGGTATAGATCGTCGCGTCGTCAATCAAAGAAAATGTCACGCCGGGATAGGTCTGGGCAAGCGTTGCGATCACTTGCTTGGCGTTATCGCCGGCCACCAGATCGCTTTTGCCACTGGCCCGGAACACACCGAATGCTACCACGGGTTGACCGTCGAACATGGCGAAAGTCGCCGGATCAACCGCGCCGTCGCTTACCGTGCCCAAGTCATCCAGACGCACCGTACGGCCGGACGCAAGTGTAATTGGTATCGCCGCCAGTTCTTTGATGGTTGAGACAGAGCCCAAGGCGCGAATTGAGAACTTTTGGCCTGCCAGATCGCCTGAGCCACCGCCCATGTCGACGTTGATTTGGCGCAGTTGGTTATTCACGTCTGATGCCGTAAGCCCCAAGGCCAGCAAGAGAACGGGATCAAGGTTCACCTCAATCGCACGCTCTGCGCCACCGATGCGGGTGACCTTGCCGACGCCTTCACCGCCACTGATTTCACGTGCTGCAACTTCGTCGACGAAATACGAAAGCTCTTCGATAGATTTAGTCGGGTCACTGACTGCATAGGTTAAAATCGACTGCCCGGTGACATCGACCCGCTGGACCTGTGGTTCAAGCGCGCTGTCAGGCAATTCTCCGCGCACACTGGCAACAGCATCTTTGATATCGTTCAACGCGCGGTCGGTGTCGGTCTCAATGGCGAACTCCACGGTTACGCTGGCATAGCCATCCTGCGCGATTGCCGTCACGTGATTCACCCCCGCAACATCGGAAACAGCGCTTTCAATAGGCTGCACGATCTGGGTGGATACCTCGGACGGGGCGGCACCCGGTTGGCTGACGCTAACCGTGACGATAGGGATGTCGATATTGGGCATCTGAGTGACAGGCAACGAAAAGAAGCTGACCATACCGACAATACAGAGCACCAGAAACAGGGCCAGCGAGGGGACAGGGCTCCGGATTGCCCATGTGGACATGTTCATTGGCCCGTATCCTTTTCAACGATCGCTTTTGAAGATTGAGCCTTTTGGTCGTCGGTGATCGTGTTCACCCTGTCCCCGTCGGTAAAGAAAGCGCCCGCACGGGCGATCACCATATCGTTCTCTGCCAAACCGTCGATAATCTCGCGGTAATCTTTCCAAATTAATCCAGCGGTGACCGGACTGCGTTCGACCACGCCATCCTTTACGCGCAGCACGTATGTGTCTCCGCTATCGTTCACAATGGCTTCTGTGGGCACCGTAAGACTATTTCGGCGTGCGGTTTCGATCGAGCCGTTCGCAAACAGCCCCGGCCTTAGCGGGGAGTCAGTGCGTACTTCGACTGTCACAATCGCCAGCCGGTTTACCTTGTCCACTGTGGGTGAAATGCGAAGCACGTTTCCTGTGACGGTACCAACACTTGCGATGTCCAGAGTAACGGGATCGTCAACCGATACAGCACCCAATGCGGATTCGATTATTTCAAGCTCAACATCGACGGCACCATCGGCGATGATGCGATAGATTGGCTCACCAGCCGAGGACGCTATTTCTCCGATTTGCCCGTTACGCGCCGACACAATACCTCCCGCTGGTGCAGTGACTTGTGCATGGTCCAGATTGAGCAATGCCAGATCGAGCTGTGCCTGCGCCTGTTCGCGCAGCGCCCGCGCCAACGCCAAACCGTCGGTCGCCGACGAGAATGCAGCGCGTGCGGTGGCAGCACCTGCAGTTGCGTCGTCAAGATTGGCCTGAGTGCCTACTCCACGTTTTTTTAACTGCGCATTCCGCGCAAGCTGCGCTTCGGCTTGAGTTAGCCCCGCCTGCGCCGTATTGATCTGGCTTTGCGCTTGGCGGATGGTGGCCTCCACCCGTGTGACCTCGGCTTGGGCCTGCGTTACCTGAACAGTAAGGTTTCGCGTGGCCAGTGTCGCAAGAACATCACCGGCGTCGACGGTCTCGCCGACCCTTTTGGTCAGGCTATCAATGGTAAATCCGCTGACCTGTGGATAAACAAGTATCTCGTCCCGCGCGACTAAAGTACCTGAAACGAAAACCTGACCGATGATCTCGGCCATTTTCACCGGAGAGACAGTAACAGTCGGCACTTTTACCTGAGCTTTCACTGCCGTCGGTGTTTCGGAATAGACGGGCGCACCAGCAAGCATCGCTACAACGACGAGCGTAACCGGCGCATACCAAGGGTCAGTTTTTAGGCGCGGGGTATTTTTACGGCTCTGCTTGCTGCGGTTCATCACGTCTCTCCAACATTGCGATCCGACCCTTTCGGAAGGCGCGTTGATGCCACCTATACGCCGCAATTGTATCGGTCAACCCGTTTGTTCGGTATTGACTGAACAAACTATGTTAACTTATAGAACTCCATCAAAGGAGTTTTATATGCCACCTCAAGCTATCGAGCAGCGTTCAGAATTTATCGAAATGGTGGGTCTCATGGTGCAGACCTTTGGTCTGCGCCGGATTTCTGGCCGCATCCTGGGGTTATTGGTGTTTGATGGAGCCGTTCTTTCTGCACAGGACATGGCCGAGGTGTTGGAGACCAGCAAAGGCAACGTCAGCGCCGGTTTGCAGGAGCTTCAGGCCAAGTCCGTCATTCATAAAATCTCCCATAGCGGGGACCGGACCACATTCTACGAACTCTTAGACCATCCGTATGCGGAGCTGCTGACCCAGTCCTGTGCACGGGCGCGAAAATCTGCCAGCGCAATCCTCGAAACACTTGATGTTGTCGAAGCAGAAGACCGCGAGCGCAATTACCGGCTGGCGCAGTTTGCCCAATTCTATGTGCGGATCGCTGACGCGATGGAGGATGCAGGGAAACGCATACTTGCAACTCGTTGTCTCTAACACCACCTGCGCGTTTCTAAAATTTCACATCAGGCGCTGGCGTGCGCTGACCAAAGATCAATGATATTGAAATCCATTCCTCTAAACACCATCGCAGGAAGCATCCCGGCCTCTTGTACCGTGGTAAAGCCAAATTACCCCTCGCCAAAGACAAAGCTGTCGGCCAACTTCGTCGGAAGTGGCAGCGTCGCCCAAGAGGCCTGGTGGCAGCGCTTGGAAGAATGGCAGCTCCTTGCCGATAGAGGTAACTCCGCCAATCTTTTGCAAAATCATCCCTGATAGTAGTGACGGGCCGCAGATGGATGCCAAGGTCCTGCACGTAAACAAATAAGATGTATTTCTTGTGAGTTCTGCTCGAATTAAACAAACGATTAGTTTAGGAATGATTAAGTTATTAAATTTTGGAGATAAAGCAGGTGGCGCGTCGAAACCAATCAGAGGTCCGTGAGGAATTTATCGAGAAAGTTGGGCTGATCTCGCAGTCTGACGGCTTGCCACGCATAGCGGGGCGTGTTTTCGGGATGTTCCTTTTCGACGGCGATGTCAGGTCATTCGGCGAGATCGTTGAGGCGCTTCAGGTCAGTAAGGCAAGTATCAGTTCGGCCACGCGCATTCTTGAAGAACGCGGTCTCATTAAGCGCATCGGCCGTCCGGGGCAGCGTCAGGATTACTTCCAACTCGTCGACAAACCTTTTCCCGAGATGTTGGAAAATGTCGTTGTTGGCTTGAGAAAGGCCAAAGCTGAAATTGATGAAAGTGTTGCCGCAGTCGACCCTGACAATGAGGGAGCAAATAAGCGCCTCGGCCATTATGTCGAGTTTTATGACGCACTCATCGCATTGGCGGAAACAGCTGCGAAAGACCTTAGAAAGCGGTATTGAGTTCTGTTTTTTGAGGTAAGTGGTAATTGGCTTGCAAGAAGTTTTTTGAACCGGGAAGACGGCTTACTCATATAAACTGGCGATTGAAACCGTGCGGTTTAGCTGTCGGTTTCGACGTGCCTGTGGGCCTCGCGCCAAAACTCTACGGCCTCTGTGAATTCTTTGCTATGATAGGTTAATGCGTCAGGGCCTGAAGTACCCCCATCAAAGCGCCGCACCCGCCGAGCGCAGTCAAAAAATCCTGGGGCAGGCAATCCTCCCCGCGCCTTGCTGACCACGAGCGCAGCAATCAGCGGGCGGGAAGCTTCTGCATCCTCTTGGATCAAAGTTTCTAAAGCGTCCGTAAGTTGTTGAATGGTGTTTGGCGGCGATAGGCTCAAGGAAGCTGCTAGAGCCTGATAGGTGATGGGGGTGGCCGATCCAGCAATTTTACAAAGATAAATTCGGACACGTAACGCCAGGGGATCGCCATACCCTTCCGCGCTTTGATAGATTCCAGCGACGACCACTCTATTGCTCCGATAATTTCCAGACACATACATCTTCTGCGGTTCTTCATACACCAAAACTGGACGGTCGTCGTGGCTACGTGTTTTGTATCGTAGGAGCTCAGACCTCGGTAGGGTCAAGGCTCGCGCAATCAGTTCTGAACTTTCACAACAATGTTTCGCGTTTCTTGTGCGCAAAAGACCTCCGAGAAGCGTACATGTTTGTGTGCTTCCTACTTGGAATGCTTCTATTTAGATGCCCGCGCGCTCGACTACAGCTAAAGCCCAGATGGTGCATCGCGTAGCCTGGGACACGTCGGTCACCACCGAAGGACGTGACAAGGGTTACTCTGCACATGTTTTGTGCAGTATGCCTTCCGGTAAAAGTAAGCTGTCACAAAATCGCTTGCGGAATCATTCCACTGCGCCCTATCGTCGTACCTATGCAGCAATGGACTCAATGGTGAGACCGCCGCAAGTCTAAAAAATTCATTTCCGCGAAAAGCGGGTTGGCACCGCAGCCTCTGCAGCAAAATCGCTGTCAGGGGTTTTTTTATGTCTGGGGGGGGGCAAATGACACGGCGACTGGAACTTCCCATAGGTCTGCTGATTTCGCAGAGCGGCTCATATGATGCAGTGAGCCGCGCTATCCATGCTGGTGCCGTGCTGGCCATCGAAGAGATCAACGCCAGCGCCGACCGGTCCGTCGCCATAGCGCCAGTTTCCATCGACCCCGCTGGGAGGCTGTCGGGCTATGTGGACGGGGCTCGGGCCATGCTACAGGATCATGGGCTGAAGCATGTGATGGGCTGCTACACCTCATCCAGCCGCAAGGAGGTGCTGCCCCTGTTCGAAAAGGCGGATGCTCTATTGTGGTACCCCTCCCACTACGAAGGATTCGAGACCTCCGAGAACATCGTCTACAGCGGCGCTGCTCCGAACCAGCACATCGTTCCGCTAACACGACATCTGTTACGGCAGTTTGGCACCCGCGGCTGGATGGTGGGATCGAATTACATCTGGGCCTGGGAAAACAACCGAATCCTGCGCGAGGCGATTGCCGCTTCGGGGGGTACGGTGCTCGGCGAGAGGTACTTTCCCGTCGGGGAAACAGATCTGGGCGATGTGGTCGAACAAATCGTCGCGGACCGGCCGGATTTCGTGTTCACGACCCTGATCGGGCAATCCGGCTTTACCTTTCTGAAAATGTTGCGCGCAGCGGCCGAGAAGGCCGGGATCAACCAGCCGCTCGAAATGCCCGCCGCCAGTTGCAGTCTGTCCGAGGCCGAACTGCCCCTGCTGGGTGCCGCGGCTTCGGGGCATCTATCGTCCTCCGTCTATTTTTCCACGATCGCATCGGTCGAAAACCGCCGTTTCGTCGCACTGTGGAACGCGCGGTTCGGTCAGATGGGGCAAGCATCGGCGGACGCGGAATCGGCCTATGTCGCAGTGCATCTGCTGGCGCGCGCCGCTGAACGCGCCGAAAGCGCCGGGTTCGAGGAGGTGCGCGAGGCAGTGCGCGACCTGACCTTTGACGCACCGCAGGGCCGCGTCACGGTGGACGGCGACAACCTGCACTGCTGGATGCGGCCGCGTATCGGAAGGTCGCGCAGTGACGGCAGCTTTGACATCCTGGTGGAATATCCCGTGGCGCTGCCTCCCGACCCTTACCTGACCTGGGCTAGCGACGCCCGCGACGGCAACGGCCGCGATCTGCGGTTGATCCAATGAGCAGGTCTATCCAAAAAACCTTTCGCGGGCTGCGTGCGCTGGTGATCATGGCACCCGACAGCGGTTGCCAGACTCTGGAACGCACGCTGCGCAAGCTGGGGCTCGAGGTCACTGTGGCCCCCACGATGCCCACCACCGGTGGCACGCCAGTGCCCTTCGATGTGATCTTTTTCGATGCCGATGCCAATGACGGGGGCGACGCCATTCCGGACGAAACCGCTGTGGCCGAGTTTCCCCTTATCGCGCTGATCGGCAGCGAGGCACCCAGCCGTCTGGCGCGAGTTGTCCAAAACCGCGCGGCAAGCCATATCCTCAAACCGGTGCGCAGTTCGGGGATCTTCACCGCGCTGCTACTGGCAATGAATGAACACGCTGTGCGGATGCGGCACAAGCACGTGGTGCAGACTCTCAACCGGCGTCTGGCCGGACGGCGCATCGTGACGAAAGCGGTGATGCAGATGATGACCCGCTGCGGCCTGTCTGAAGAGGACGCCTATGACTGGCTGCGGCGCGAAGCCATGCAACGCAGAATTCCGATGGAGGACATGGCGCGACACGCCATCGGAATTGGCCCCGATCCTGCAAAGGGCAAAGGGCCACAACACAGTCGCGCAACAAGACCGGACTAACCGGCACACCAGACCAACCAACAGATCAAGCAACAGTGGAGAGACACCAATGACACGCAATCGACCTACCCTTGCCGGCCTGATGGCCGGTGCCGCCATGGCGCTCGTCGCCGGGGCCCCCGCATTCGCCCAGGAAGGCCCCATACGGATCGGCGTTCTCGAAGACCAGTCCGGCGATTTCGCCGCCGCCACGATGGTCAAGGTCCACGCCATCGAACTAGCCGCCAAGGAAATCAACGACGCCGGGGGTATCGACGGCCGCCCGGTCGAACTGGTGGTCTATGACACCCAGTCCGACAACCGCCGTTATCAGGAATTCATGCGCAGGGTGCTACAGTCCGACAAGGTGGACGTGGTCTTTGCAGGCTTTTCCTCGGCGTCGCGCGAAGCCTACCGCCCCATCGTCAACCAGTTCGACGGCCTCGCTTTCTACAACAACCAGTACGAAGGCGGTGTCTGCGATAACAATATGATCGTCACCGGCGCTGTACCAGAACAGCAGTTTTCGACTCTGATCCCTTGGATGATGGAGGAGTACGGTCCCAACGTTTATACACTTGCTGCGGACTACAACTTCGGCCAGATCTCGGCGGAATGGGTGCGCCAGATCGTCGAAGAGAACGGCGGCACTATGGTGGGCGAGGAATTCATCCCGCTCGGCGTGTCGCAATTTGGCCAGACAATCCAGAACATTCAAGCGACAGAGGCGGACTTTGTTGTCACATTGCTCGTCGGGGCGGCACAGGCATCCTATTACGAACAGGCATCTTCGGCCAGTGTCGGCTTGCCGATGGCGTCATCGGTGAACGTCGGGCAAGGCTATGAGCATAAGCGCTTTACCCCGCCAAGCCTGGCCAACATGTTTGTCACCACGAACTACATCGAAGAGATCGACACCCCTGCGTCCAAGGATTTCGTCGAACGCTTCCATGCAATGTTCCCGGATGAACCCTACATCAACCAGGAGGCCGCGAATTCCTACATCGCGATGAACCTCTACAAACAGATGGTCGAGCGTGCGGGCACCACCGATCACGACGCTATCCGCGCGGTTCTCGCCGAAGGCGATGTCTGCTTTGACGGACCGTCGGGCAATGTCTGCCTTGATCCCAAGAGCCAGCACATGTCCCACACGATCTACCTGGCCAAGGTCAATGACGACCATTCGATCAGCTTTCCCAAGGTCTGGGAGGATATCAAACCATATTGGTTGGGCGAAGCGGGCTGCGATCTGACCAAGAACGACCCGAGTGCGCAGTACACCCCGTCCTCACCGCCCCCCGCGCAGTGATTGACTGACCTGACATGCCGGGTGGGTCCCCCTGCCCGGCATCCCTTTATATTCCCACAATAGGAGTCCGAGCGGATGGCCCTGTTCCAAAGCGTCTTTGCCATGCTCTATCAATTCGGAGACACCTTCGCCTTTCTGGTGATTTCCTGCGCCGGGCTGGCGGTGATCTTTGGCATGATGGGTGTCATCAACCTCGCGCATGGGGAATTCATTATGTGTGGGGCTTATGTCACCGCCAGCGCCGCGCGTGGCGGTCTGCCGTTGCCGCTCGCCATCCTGACCGGTGCCCTTGTCGCCGGAGCCGTGGGTATGGTGGTCGAACGACTGGTGATCCGCCACCTTTACCAGCGCCCGCTGGATTCGATCATTGCGACATGGGGCATCAGCCTGATCGCCACGCAGGGCGTGCTGATTGTGCTGGGATCCACCATGCAGGGCATCGGCACGCCACTAGGCAGCATAGACGTCGGCGGGCGATCCTATTCGCTGTACCGCCTTGTCCTGATGGCCTGCGCGCTTGGGTTGCTGGGCGGCTTGTACCTGTTGTTCTATCACAGCCGTTTCGGCGTAATCGCCCGCGCGACGATCCAGAAACCGCAGATGGCCTACGCGCTTGGGGTCAACACCGGCCGCATGTACGGGCTGACCTTTGGCCTGGGTGCCGCACTCGCGGGGCTTGCAGGCGGGCTTTATGCGCCGACAATGACAATGGTGCCAACCATGGGTGCCACCTTTATTGTTGAAAGCTTTGTGACCGTGGTGGTCGGTGGTGCCGACATTTTCGTGGGTGCCGCCCCGGCCGCCGCGATCCTGGCGCTCATCAAGGCCGGACTCACCGCATGGTACGGCCAGCTCTTTGGTCAGATCGGCCTGCTGGTCACCGTTATCCTCGTCATCCGCATCTTGCCCGGAGGTCTTTCGGGCTGGCTCAAAGGAACCACCCGATGACCATTTCCAAGACCTCGTCGGGCAGCCGCGCACGCACCTTTCTGACCCGGCTCGAGGGTCCGCAGACCATGGGGCGCGGGCCGGCTTTCTGGATCGCCGTCACCGTCGCGGCGGCCGCCGCAGCGGCCTATCCGCTGATCGCTGATGCATGGACTGTCGGCAATGCCGCCTATTTCCTGATCTGGACCTTCATGGCCATGGGCCTGAGCGTGATCTGGGGCTATGCCGGGGTGCTCAGCTTTGGGCAGACCGCGTTCTTTGGTCTCGCGGGTTATGCCTATGGGGTGATCACGCTGAACTTGGGCGCGGCCTACGGACTGACCATTCTGGCGCTGGTACTGGCGGTGGTGATCGGAGGGTTGTTTGCGCTGGTGATCGGGTATTTCATGTTTTACGGACGCATCCAGGGCGTGTTCATCGGCATCGTCACCTTGTCGGTGACGCTGGTGCTGGAAACCTTTATGGCGCAGACCGCCGGGCCGCAGTGGCGAATTGGCGAGGCGCGCCTGAACGGGTTCAACGGCATGTCCGGCATGCCGCCACTGACCCTGCCGTGGTTTGGCGGCGATATCGTGCTTTATCCCGGGCCGTCGCTCTATTACCTGCTGCTGGGGCTGGTGGTGGTCAGCTACCTGGGCCTGCGCATCATGCTGAATTCGCGTTTTGGTAACGTGCTGGTGGCGATCCGCGAAAACCCGCACCGCGTGGCGATGCTGGGTTATGACGTGCGGCTTTATCAGACGCTGGCCTTTGCCATCGGTGGAGCGTTTGCCGCTCTGTCGGGCGCGCTTTATACTGCATGGGGGCAGTACATCACCCCGTCAAGTATGGGCCTGACCTCTGCCGCGTTGCCCATCGTTTGGGTCGCCGTGGGCGGGCGGCGCGATATCACCGCCACCCTGATCGGAACGATCATCGTGCTGGCAGGCTTTCAGATGCTGACCATCTACGGCAGCCAATATGCGCTGATCGTAATGGGGGGCCTGCTGCTGGTCACGGTTCTTGTCGCTCCGCAGGGTCTGGTCGTGGGCGCTATGACCCTGCTGGGCCGTATCTTCCGGAGGGGCAAATCATGACCGAGATCCTCAAGGTACATGGCTTGCGCAAGGCATTTGGCGGTGTGGTCGTGGCGAACGGCATCGACTTTTCCCTGTCGGCCGGGGCCATGCACTGCCTGATTGGGCCGAACGGCGCGGGCAAGTCCAGCTTTTTCCGTCTGCTGCTCGGCGAACATACCCCCGACGCTGGTACGATCACCTTTGACGGCAGCGACATCACCGGGCTTCGGTCGTTCCAGCGCATCCGACGCGGTATCTCGGTCAAGTTCCAGGTACCGGGCATCTTCAAAGCGCTGTCAGTGCGTCAGAACCTTGAGGTCGCATTTCAGGAACACCGGCACGGCCAGAGCCTTAGCGCGACGGTCCGCGAAATGCTCGACTTCACGGACCTGCGTGGCGAAGATAAAACACCCGCGGGCATCCTTTCCCACGGGCAGCAGCAATGGCTCGAAATCGCCATGGCAGTCGGCGTCGAACCCAAGCTACTGCTGCTGGACGAACCGACCGCGGGCATGTCGCCCGACGAAACCCGCAAGACAGGCGAAATGCTGCACGACCTCAACAGTCGCGGTATCACCATTTTAGCAGTCGAACACGACATGGCCTTTGTGGAGCAGATCGCGCGGAGGGTTACCGTGCTGCATTTTGGATCAATCTTTGCCGAAGGTACGATTGCTGAGATCATCGATCACCCGGGCGTGCAGGAAATCTATCTAGGGGCCGCCGATGACTGATCACCCGCTTTTGAAAATCGACGGTCTCCGCTCCGGATACGGTGGTGAATCAGTTCTTCAAGGGATCGATCTGACCATCGCCCATGGCGAGATTGTCGCCGTCGTCGGCCGCAACGGGGTCGGCAAAAGCACATTGATGCGCACGCTTACCGGCCTGCTGAGACCCAGCGCGGGAACGATCCACTTTAATGGTCGCGATGCCACCGCCGATGCCGCCAACATCCGCGCCCGCAACGGTATCGGCTACATCCCACAGGGGCGCGAGGTCTTTCCCGAACTTACGATCCGCGAAAACCTGATCGTGGGCGAAGTTGCCGGAACCGGACGAGGTACGCCCGATTACGAAACAGTCTATCGTTTCTTCCCCATCCTAAAGGAACGCAGCCGACAGCGCGCCGGCACGCTTTCAGGGGGCCAGCAGCAGCAGCTTGCCATAGCACGCGCCATGATCGGCAATCCGGCGCTGATGCTTCTCGACGAACCGTCTGAAGGCATCCAGCCGTCAATCATCAAGGACATCGCGCGCAACATGCGGACCCTGAACGCCGAAACCGGCGTTGCCGTGCTGCTGGTCGAACAGAATCTTGATCTGATCGTGTCGCTCGCCGACCGTGGCCACGTCATGGAAAAGGGCCGCATCGTCGCCGATCTCGGCCCCCACGAAATCCGATCCCGCAGCGAGGTGCGCAAGTACCTGACCATCTGAAACCCTATGAAAATCACTACCAGAAAAAAGGAAAATATGAACATGTCCTGGCTCAGCACATCCATCATGGCCAAAAAAGGCGTCGCCAAAGGCGTCGAAGGCACCCGTCACCAGATCACCATCGAAGATCAGGGCACCTTCCACTACGTCTACGGGCCCTACGCGACCCCAGTTCTTGAGGTTGAGCCGGGCGCGGTCGTTACCGTCGAAACCCACGACGCTTTTGAAGGCGCGATCACCGAGGTTGTCGACAACCCTTCGGCGCTGCTGAATTTTCCGTTTCTCAATCCGCAGAATGGGCCGATCTATGTAAAGGGTGCGGAAAAGGGCGATGCGCTTGCCGTGCGGATCATCTCAATCACGCCGCGCGGGCCGCAGCCCGTGGGCACCACCTGCCTGCTGTCTGAATTCGGCGGGCTTGTGGCCACGGGCGACACCGCCCTGCTCAACCAGCCCCTGCCCGAAAAAGTCAAGAAGATCGTCGTGGATGAGGAAGGCGTTCACTGGTCCGATACGCTCACCCTACCCTATGAACCGTTCATCGGCACCATTGGTACGTCACCCCAGATTGAAGCGATTTCTTCCCTCCAGCCCGATTATTACGGCGGCAACATGGATGTGCCAGACGTGGCACCCGGGTCGATCATCTATCTTCCAGTGAACACCGAAGGAGGGTATCTTTATCTTGGTGACTGCCACGCCATTCAGGGCGACGGCGAACTCTGCGGTGTCGCGCTCGAGATTCCTGCCACAGTCGAAATCCACATCGACCTGATCAAGGGCCATGGCAATGGCTGGCCACAGCTCGAAACCGAGGACAAGATGATGTTCATCGGCTCGGCTCGTCCCATGGAAGACGCCGCCCGCATCGCCTATCGCGAGTTGGTGCGCTGGGTCGCCGCCGAAACCGGACAATCGGAATCCGACGCTTACATGTTGCTCACAATGTGCGGCAAGGTAAGGTTGGGCAATATGGTCGATCCGAAATACAGCCTCGCTGCTGGGATCGAAAAAAAGTATCTGAAGTGATAGCAGGGAGTTGAAATCATGGATCTGGGTTTGAAGGGGCTGCGCGCCCTTGTTACTGGCGGCAGCAAAGGCATCGGCCTGCGCTGCGCCGAAATCCTCGCGGCAGAAGGTGCCGCAGTGTCGATCTGCGCGCGCACCGGCGCGGATGTCGATGCGGCCATCGCCAAGCTGAAAGCGAACGGTGCTACGGCGCATGGCACGGCTGTCGACGTCTCGAACAAGGCGGCACTCGAGGATTGGGTCACCCAGTCTGCCGAGGCGCTTGGCGGGATCGACATCGTGATCGGCAATGTCTCGGCGCTGGCCGTGGCGGATGACGAGGATGCCTGGAAGGCCGGGTTCGAAACCGACATGATGCATTCGGTGCGGCTGGTGAATGCCGCTATGCCCTGGCTCGAGAAAAGCGAGGCGGCGTCGATCACGCTGGTGTCGTCTGTATCGGGGCGCGAGATCGACTTTACCGGCCCGGCCTATGGCGCGTTCAAGGCGGCGATCGTGCACTATGC